>FLSG01003590.1_pt1 | contig 22387 bp, 21 predicted proteins | sample 1550511 | NCBI WGS metagenome assembly FLSG01 (sample SAMEA4031768, study PRJEB14383) | metagenome | biome: human; feature: oral; material: saliva | place: Philippines | collected 2014
CCGTTGATCGTTCTTAGCTCTTCAACTTTTTGCTCGCGTGTTGTTCGCGTTTATTGCTTGGTTGCTTCTTTTAAAAGAAGCGCCCGACACATTGGTTCGTTTGCTTGCTTTGTTCAGTTTTCAAAGGTCTACTGCTTGTTGCCGTAACAACTTTTATATCTTATCAATTCGACAAGGCTTTGTCAATAACTTTTTTGACTTTCGTTAATTTCGTAAATTTGATTCATTCAAAAATCAACGACTTAAATATCTTAGCACTTCACTAAAATAACGTCAATAACTTTTTTTTAGCTTATATATAATATCTGTCGAACAATTGACCTCAACTAATTTATCACGAATAAAACTTAAAATCAATAAAGAATAATAACTTTTCTTTATTGATTTTAACTAAAAGAAAGGCATTCCCTCGATATCCATATCTTGGATAATTTCACGAAATGTTTGCGCCTTTGCCCAATAGTATTCATTAGGTAAATCTGCTTGCTGTTGATTTTCTCGAGTTTCAAAAACAAATAAAGGAACATTTGCATCTTGTATTTGTCCATTTGTCAATTCAACCAGTTGAATATTTTTAATATCAAGCTTTACCTCTTCTTTTAAAACTTGAAGAATGTTTGCTAAACCTGTCTGTTCATCAGAAAAGTCTGTAAATGCCAAAGTAAATCTGTCTTCTGTTGTTCTTATTAAGAACTTCTTTGATCCATCTTCTAAATGAAGAATCACCGTACCAGCAACTTTTTTATTACTCAAATCTTTCACCTCGGCTAGTTATCCTTTTTTAACAGTGTCGTACATTTTAACATGAAGTTATTTATTTTGTGAAGTCTTACCAGATAAAAGCATATCCATCGCTTCATCGATCCATTCTGGTAAACTTTCTTCTATTGATTGAAATCCAATATCCTTATTTTTATTTGTGAAATAACGTTTTTTGTGATAAGGCGGACGAACAAATTGAGACTCAAGCGTACGCTTTGAAAGACTGATTTTTTGCGTATACTCGTCAATATCGATGATCTGTACTCTTACTTTTTCGCCAACTTGAACCACTTCTCGTATATCTTTAGTAAAACCTGATTGGATTTCTGATATATGAATCAAACCTTGCGTATGATCATCTAAAGAAACAAAAGCACCGTATGTTTGAATTCCGGTAATCGTTCCTTCTAAAATTTCTCCAATTTTATAGTCCATTTTATTCCCTCTTTTCGCAAATTTTATTATACTAGGAAATAGAAGAAAAATGAAGTATTGACTACGATACTTATTGAGGAGGAAAAATATGAGTCGATTTGATCAGATTGTTGACCGTAAGAAAACACAAAGCGTGAAATGGGATACTATAGAAGCAAACTATAAACAAAAGGACCTGCTACCAATGTGGGTAGCCGATATGGACTTCAAAGCGCCTGAAGCGGTTCAAAAAGCTTTTAAAAACTACCTGGACCAAGGCGTATTCGGTTATTCAATTGTGCCAGATTCTTTGTATGAAGCCATTATTAATTGGCAAAAAAATCGCCACAATTTCACTATAAAAAAAAAAGAAATCTTGTTAAACAGCGGTGTTGTGCCGAGTCTGGCTCTTAGCGTACAAGCTTATACGAAACCTGGAGAGGCAGTTTTAATCCATGATCCCGTTTATCCACCTTTTGCGCAAGTGGTTGAAGATAATGATCGTAAACTTATTCGTAGTAAATTAAATACAGACGATAAATTTACCATGGATTTAGATGAAATGGAAAAATTGATTCAAAAAGAAAATGTTCGTTTATTTATCTTATGTAATCCGCATAATCCTGGAGGACGTGTTTGGAGCAAAGAAGAACTGCAAGCTGTCGGTAATCTTTGTAAAAAATACAACGTTATAGTGGTAAGCGACGAAATTCATCAAGACATTGTCTATCAGCCAGAAACGTTTATAACCTTTCAAAATGCGGATCCTTCATTTAAAGATTTCTCTATCGTATTAACTGCAGCGACAAAAACTTTTAACCTGGCTGGCATTAAAAATTCGATGGTGTTTATAAAAAATGCTGAATTATTCCAAGCATTTCAAAAAATTCAACAAAAAAATCACCAAAATGATATCAACACTTTCGGCATTATTGGTACACAAGCAGCCTATGAAGGCGGCGAAGACTGGTTGGATGAGCTATTGGTTTATCTAAAAGAAAATATCAATCTCACCTACAACTTTTTCCAAAATGAACTGCCCAATGTGAAAGTAAGCAAGCCAGAAGCAACTTATCTTATGTGGTTAGACTTTTCTGCTTATCATTTAACAGACAAAGAATTAGAAGAAAAGTTTATCAATGAAGCAAAAGTCGTATTAAATCCGGGAATTTCTTACGGCCAAGAAGGCTCCCAACATATGCGTATCAATCTTGCCTGTCCCCGCGCTACTTTAAAAGAAGGTTTGCGAAGAATCGCCGCAGCCTTTAAATAAAATAAGACCTATAGTGCAAATTCTAGAGTTTTGCGCTATACGTCTTATTTTTAATCTTTTATTTCGATACTATCAATAATTACATCATCAACTGGACGATCTTGCGAGCCTGTTGGTACTTTTTCAATAGTGTTAACGATATCCATACCTTCAATCACTTGTCCAAAGACTGTATGACGAAAATCTAGCCAAGGTGTCCCACCATTTTTATAGGCTTCCACAATCTCCGAAGGATAACCTGCTTCTTGCATTTGCGATATCATGTTCTCAGGAAGGTTTTTATTTGTTACGATAAAAAATTGACTGCCATTAGTGTTAGGACCCGCATTAGCCATCGATAAAGCGCCCTGCAAGTTGAACAACTCACTACTAAATTCATCTTCAAAATTTTCACCATAGATACTTTGACCCCCAGCACCACTTCCTGTTGGATCGCCGCCTTGAATCATGAAATCGGGGATAATCCGATGAAAGATAACTCCATCATAGTATTGTTTTTTTGCCAATTCGATAAAATTTTTTACAGTTTTTGGTGCTTGTTTATCAAATAATTGCAATTTAATTGCCCCTAGATTGGTTTGAATAATCGCTTGGGGACCTTCTTGTTTTGCTAAATTCATTTGTGGAAACTCAGTCAAAAAAATTCCTCCTTCTTAAAATTAAATACTTACCCTTTTATCTTAGCAGAAAAAAATAGGAATGCCAGCTCTTCATTTCTTTGTTATAATACATCTAACTGCATTAAAAAATCCAGAGAGTTCTATACGAAGGGGGCCAGAAAATGGACATATATGATATTACGATCGTAGGCGCTGGTCCTGCAGGAATGTTTGCTGCTTTTTATGCAGGCATGCGCAATGCGAAAACTAAAATTATCGACACACTGCCACAACTAGGCGGTCAATTAACCACCCTGTATCCAGAAAAATATATTTATGATATCCCTGGATTTCCGAAAATAAAAGCGGATGAACTAGCACAGAATTTAGAAAAGCAACTAACAATGTTTAATCACCGTTATTGTTTGGAAGAAGAAGTGATAAACCTTAACTATCAAGAGGATTTTATTGAAATTGTTACCAATCAACGTACGCATTATTCAAAAGCTGTAATTTTGGCTTTAGGTAATGGCTCTTTTCAACCGAGAAAGTTAAGGTTAGAACAAGCTGAAAGCTTTGAAAATAACGGTATTGATTATTTTATTACTGATCTTATGAAATATGCCGGTAAAAAAGTTGCTGTCGCAGGCGGAGGCGATTCAGCCGTTGATTGGGCCTTGATGTTAGAACCCATCGCTAAGGAAGTTTCCATTATTCATCGTAGAGGAAATTTCCGAGCACATGAGCATAGTATGCAACAATTAAAAAATTCATCTGTACAAATTTTAACGCCTTACATCATTAGAGGTGTATCAGGCGATAAGAACTTAGACAGTCTACACTTACAAGTAGCTAAAAGCGAGGAAACGGTTGATTTAGCCATCGATTATTTAATTGTCAATTATGGTTTTTCCACCAACTTGGATTTAAAAGATTGGCAAATCAGCAGTAACCGTCGCGGTATTCCGGTAAATTCTGATATGAAAAGTTCACAAGATGGTATCTATTGCTGTGGCGATATTACTTCCTACGATGGAAAAGTAGATTTAATTGCAACCGGCTTTGGGGAAGCCCCTACAGCGGTTAATAATGCGCTTCATTATATTGACCCTAAAAATCGAACACAGCCTATGCATTCATCCAGTCTTTTTCAACAAAGGTAATTAGGAGGTTCATTTATGGTATTAGAAACAAAAACATTAGAAGAAAAAGCACGACAATTATTAAAAGAACGCGGTGTTTCCGTTATCGATATTGCTAAACTAGTCATGTATTTACAAAAAGATTATATTCCAGGACTATCACTGGAAAATTGTGTGGATAGCGTCGATTCGGTCCTATCTAAAAGAGAAGTGCACAATGCGATTTTAACAGGTATTCAATTAGACATTTTGGCCGAAGAAGATAAACTATTGCAACCTTTACAAGAAATTGTTGCCCAAGATGAAGGGCTTTATGGTATTGATGAGATTTTGGCACTTTCTATTGTCAATGTATATGGATCAATCGGATTTACCAACTACGGTTATATTGATAAGGTAAAACCGGGGATTTTACAAATGTTAAATGATCACGAGGGCCCGCGTATCCATACCTTTTTAGATGATATCGTAGGAGCAATCGCTGCTTCTGGTGCCAGTCGTTTGGCCCATCAATATCCAGACAATGCAGATGACTTGATGCATTAATATTTTATCTTGACCCAAAGCAAAAACCCTTTTATAATATTTTTGAACTAATCGTACAGATAACACGGGACTTTTCCGTGTCGAAAAAGAGGCGGTTTCTATTGACTTAGAAGCAGTCTCTTTTTTAATGATTTTAAAGGAGCATATACACAATGGAAAAAGTAAAAATTCATTTATTACCGGCCGTTCTAGCAGCTGGTATCATGTCATTTGCGGGAGTGTTGATTGAAACAGCAATGAATGTCACCTTCCCCACTCTAATCTCAGAATTTAATATCTCGACTTCGATGGTCCAATGGGTGACGACTATTTATCTACTAGTTATTTCTATTATGGTCCCTTTTTCGAATTATTTAATTAAAAACTTCTCCATTCGAAAATTATTTATGATCGCAAATTTCTTTTTCATCGCTGGACTTATAACTGACTTTATTTCCCCAACATTTTTCGTTTTACTTTTAGGGCGCATTTTACAAGGTATTAGTACAGGTATCGCTTTACCGTTGATGTTTCATATTATTTTAACATTTACGCCTTTAGAAAAAAGGGGCGGAATGATGGGGGTTGGTATGCTAACAACTTCCATTGCGCCAGCCATCGGTCCTACATATGGCGGTTTGTTAACTTCGGTTCTTTCTTGGCATTATATCTTTTTATTTTTAATTCCTATCTTACTACTTTCTCTTGCCTTGGGCTTATATGCTATTCCAGAGATAAGCGTAGAAAAAAATAGCAAACTTGATATCATCAGTCTTTTTGGTATTGCTTTATTATTTAGTGGATTACTAGTTTTTCTCAATCAGATGGGAAGTCTCAAAAGTTTACTTCCGCTATTCATTGGAATTGTTGGTTTGGTGATTTTCTTACAACGTAGTGCTAAATCATCTTTTCCTTTAGTAAAGATTGATGTGTTGAAAGACAAAGCTTTTGTCCTATTTCTATGTGGATTTCTTGTTTGCCAGTTCTTACTTTTAGGTATTTCTTTTGTATTGCCTAACTTTGTTCAGATCGTCTCTGAGGAAAATGCCTTTATCGCTGGCTTAGTGATGTTACCTGGTGCCGCTGTTGGCGCCATTTTAGCTCCTATTTCAGGAAGAGTGTTGGATAAATATGGCGCTAAAAAGCCGATATTAACCGGATTAATCTTAGCTGCTATCGGTTGGATTGCTTTAACACTACTTTTAAGACAACCTAGTTTACTGGGCTTTGTAGGTGGTCATGTATTTTATATGATTGGTCTTGGTTTTGCTTATAGTAATATGATGACAAGCGGTATGAATCTTTTAACACAAGAAGAATATGGCGATGGAAATACACTTTTTAACACCTTGCAACAATTTTCCGGTGCAGCTGCTACTTCTATCGTGGCAAGTGTTATTAATATCTTCCAAGAAAATAACGCGGATTATCAAGTGGGCACGACTATTGGCGCGCAAGTAGCGATGCTTATTCTATTGACTTTACTTTTAATCATTATTATTGCCTGCATCATTCATTTTCGACAAGCTAAGCATAATTAAAAAGCAGCGGCGATCCCGCTGCTTTTTAATTGATATTTACTTGATTCTTTTTTAATAAACGGAAAATAAAATAAGGGGCCCCAATAATAGATACAATAATACCAGCTGCCATCTCTCCATTCGTTAAAATAACACGTCCTAAAATATCACTATATAATAAAAGTAAGCTACCTATAAAAACCGACATGAACAGAGCGTGATTATTTTTTCGATTCACAATATTTTTTGCTAAGTGAGGTGCAATTAGACCGATAAAACTAATGCTTCCAGCAACGGATACGCTGATTGCTGCTAAAATAACCGCACTAATAAGATAAAAAAGTTGTTTTTTCTTCAAAGGAACCCCTAAAGCGATCGCTTCCTCATCTCCCAAGCTGATCACTTCTAAACTTTTTCCTTGAAATAAAATAAGGGGCAATAAAATAAGCAAGCCAGGAAAAATCATGAGGACATGATTCCAAGTTGTTCCCCAAATCGTTCCTGCTAACCAGGAAGTGACAAAACGATAACTATCTTGTGAAATACGAACAGTACCGATTAATGTTAATGCTGAAATACCGGCATTAACTGCTATTCCAGCCAACAGTAAGCGATTTGGATCAAATTTTTCTTTTTGTTTGCCACAAAAATAAACTAGAAAAGCAGCAAGAAAACTACCTAAACAAGCAATCAGCGGTAATATATGACTTGACGTTTGGCTTGTAAAAAAGCCTAGATAAAGTAAAACAGTCAAACCAGCACCAGCGTTGATTCCTAAAATCCCCGGATCGGCTAAATCATTATGGGTAATTCCTTGAAATAAATAACCTGAAACCGCCAGTCCAGCGCCGGCCAAGATAGAAACCAATGTACGAGGCAGACGAAAATCTAGCACAACTAACTGATGAGCTGGTGTCCCCTGATTTGTTAACACGGCTAAAAGCTCTTTAAAAGATAAAGGAATCGTACCAATAACAAGGCTTAAAGCTAGTCCTGTAACTAATAAAGTGCCCAATAATAGCCAAACAACGCCTTTTTTCATACATTGCCCCTCCTGATTTGAATCAATAATAACGGCACACCAATTAATGTAATGATGACGCCTACCGGAGTTTCTAAAGGTGGAGCAAACAAGCGCGAGCCTATATCAGCTACAACAAAAAATAAAGCACCAAATAAAGTAGCAGCAGGAATAACAAAACGGTAATCATGACCCACAAAAAAGCGTACGATGTGAGGAACAATCAAGCCTAAAAAGCTGATCGTTCCCACTAAAGACACAGCAGTCCCTGCTAATAACAACACACAAAGCATACTTGTTTCGCGAATTCTTTGCGGTTTTTTCCCTAAAGAAACAGCTGTTTCATCTCCCATAGCTAATAAAGTCACTTGCTTGCTGATCAGCCAAGCACCGATAAAACCCACTAACAGTACAGGAAGAGCCACTTTAAGCTGCGGCCAGGTAACATTTCCACTACCGCCGACAAACCAGAAAGTAATCTCTTGATTTAAGTTAAACAACAAACGGATACTTTGACTCAAAGCTGTAAAAAACGACCCGATCGCAGCACCTAAAAGCACCATATAAATAGGCGAACGGGCGAAAACACTTCGATTTGAAGCCGTATAAATCACAGCTAATACGATCGCAGCGCCAATAAAAGAAGACAGAATAGTTACAGCCGGTGTAGGTGTAGTTGAAAAAGCAAAAGCGAGGGCAAGACCCAAACCGGCACCAGCATTAATACCTAAAAGCCCCGAATCGGCGATAGGGTTATGTGTAATTCCTTGCATCAAAGCACCTGAAGCGGCAAAAGCTGCTCCCACAGCCAAGGAGGCGATTGTACGCGGGAAGCGTAAATAATAGATTAATTGGTGTGTTTGATTCCCCCTATCAAATTGCAAAAAAGAGTCGCTTACTTCTTGCCAAGAATTTTCAATTGCACCATATTTTAAAGAAGACGCTGTTGCTATAATCAATAAAATGACTAGCAACAAGAAAAACCAACTTTTCTTCATGATCAACTCCTCACTAAATCATAAGAAAGAATAAATGGTTTTTGGTTTTTCTTTGAAAGCACAACTTCCGGTCGAATATCAAATAGTTCTAATAAACGTTCTGCTGTGAACACTTCTTGTGGTTCCCCTTTTAGTATTAACTGACCTTGTTTTAGTCCCATGATATAATCTGAAAATTGCGCCGCGTGATTTAAATCATGAATCGTCATTAAAATCGTTTTACCTTGTCGATTTATATCTTCTAATAAATAAAGAATTTCTAACTGATGAGCAGGATCCAAAGAAGAAATGGGTTCATCTAAAATTAAAATGTCTGTATCCTGGGCTAAAGCCATAGCAATCCAAACACGCTGTTGTTGCCCTCCGGATAAGGTATTTAATGTTCGCTGTTTTAATTCCAACAAACCGGTTACTTCCAATGCCCATTGAATCAATTCGTGATCTTCTTTTTGCAAACCAGCAAAACTCTTCTGATAAGGAAAACGACCATAAGCGACGATTTCTGCTACACTCAATCCAGTGATTGGATTATTTTTTTGTGACAAAGAAGCGATTTTTTTCGCCACAGATTTAGTATTCAGCCTATCGATATCTTCTCCATCAATGTGGACGCTTCCATTTTCGGGCAATAAAATTCGTGCCAATGTTTTAAGAAGGGTTGTTTTTCCACTTCCATTAGGGCCAATCATACTTGTGATTTTTTTATCAGGGATTTCTATGCTTATATCTTTTAAAACCGTCTTTTTTTCGTATCCGCTATAAAGGCTATTTGTCGCTAATTTTGTCATAATCCCCACTCTTTTCTTTCTAGTGATAACTCTTCTCAATTATCTCTTTTTCTAGTGACTTCGTCAACCTCTGAACAAAAAAATTTTTGCTTTGACTAAAACTTTGTTGACTTCTGATAAATCATTTGTGATAATATTAACTGATAATGGTTATCATTTGTAAAAAAGGAGAAAAATTATGATGAAAAGGTTTCTACCATTTACTATGCTATGTTTATCTACTGTTTTTTTAGTTTCTTGTGAAAATTCGAACTCAGCAGCCGACTCAAACTCTGATACTGAAAACCAAACTCGGACTTTAACAGATGCCCAGGATAACGAAGTCGAAATGCCTGATCAACCCGAAAGAATTATTGCTCCTTATTTAGAAGATTACTTGATCGCTTTGGATGAAAAACCCGTGGCACAATGGACCGTCGGAGAAGGTCAAATCCAAGAATATCTACAAGACGATTTAGAAGATCTACCGACAATTAATTTTGATTTGCCTTATGAAGATGTCTTAAATTTTGAGCCAGACTTGTTACTTATTGAATCAGATGCCACTGTCGAAGGTGGCAAGTATGAAGAATATGAAAAAATCGCGCCCACCTATGTTGTAAAAAATGGTGAAGATGTCCCTTGGGAAGAGCGTCTAGAAGATTTAGGCCAAGTATTTGCTAAAGAAGAACAAGCAGAAGAAGTTGAAGAAAATTATCAAAATGAGGTTGAAGCAGCACAAGACGAACTACAAGATGAAATTGACGGAAAATCCGTAGCCGTAATTTGGGTTACCAATAACTCAGCGTTTATGGTAGCTGAAGACCGTTCAAGCGGAAGATTATTATACGAAGATTTAGGCTTTGAAGTGCCCGAATTAACCCAAGAAATTTCTGAAGATGCCGAAGCTGACTGGACGCAAGTTTCTTTGGAAAGCTTATCACAATTGGATGCGGATTACCTTTTCTTAGTCAATAGCGATGAAGATGCTGAAATGTTTGACGATCCTTTATGGAATAATATTCCTGCAGTAGAAAACGATCAGCTATTTGAATTTGGCCCAGATAGCAGCTGGCTTTATAACGGCCCTATTGCTTACACTCAGATGTTAGAAGATGTTAAAAAATCATTAGAATAAAAAACTTTGTTAGCTCCATTATTTATAGATATTGGAGCTAACTTTTTTCGATTTGCCTCCAATTACTTTCTTTTTAGTAAAAAACGTCGCCTTTTATAAAGGCAACGTTTTTTATTTATCTATAGCTATCAATTGTTTGTCGAATCTGTTCAATCCGCTGCTGATAACTCTCAGCAGTGTTATTTTGAAATAAAGCCGAAGTTCCTAAAACAAAAATATCAGGCATTATTGTTTTCATCCAGGAAATGGTTTGTGCATTGATATTTCCGTCTACTTCTATTCGCGTTTTCAATTCCTTTTTAGCTATGACATTTTTAAGCTGACGTAACTTTTCTAAGGTTTCTTTACGAAAATCTTGTCCGGAAAAGCCAGTAGGCACAGTCATTAATAAAATCTGATCGACTTCTGCTATATAAGGCAAGATATCCTCCACAGGGGTAGCCGGATTGAAAGCTAGCGAAGCTTGGATACCATATTTTTTCAAACGGTTAATGAGAAGAATTGGATTTGCCGCTGCTTCAATATGAAAAGAGATAGTTTCAGGTTGTAAGAAACGAAACATTTCAACATATTTTTCCGGCATTTCAGTCGCTAAATGAATATCAAAAGGCAAAGAGGTCTTCTTTTGCACACTCGCCATCCACTCGGGCCCTAATGCTAAATTATCAACAAATACACCGTCCATTACATCTAGATGTAATAAGTCACAACCTGCTTGTTCCAAGTGTTCTAATTCGGTCTCTACATTTAACATATCCGCACACATCAATGAAGCTGCAATTTTTTCCAATACTAGCCTCTCCTTTAATAAAACGTTTATCTAACTATTTCTCTTCTTTATTTAAAGTGATTTTCGCACTATAAACAGCACCGATAATCCCTGCTTCATTTTCAAATTTTGCCGGAACAATTTCAGGAAAATCCATATCAACAAGCGCACTATGTTCATTTTGTAATTGTTTATAAGCTCTCTGCAACTCTTTTAAAAAGGTTTTATTGGCGCTAATTCCACCGCCGATGACAACCATTGCAGGATCAAAAACAACTGCAACATTCAAAATCCCTTGCGCTAGCTTGCGATGAAATTTAGCTAATACGGTTTGCGCTAAATATTCACCTTCTTCAGCACGATCATAGACCACACGAGCATCATTGATTTTCTCGCCGGATTTTAAATTATAAATCCGCAATAAACCAATGATTGTAGCTGCTTGTAGATTCATAGTACTTAAATTCAAATCATCTTGATTATTATCTAAAAGCATCCAACCAAATTCACCAGCCCGCGCATGAGCACCACGATAAATCTCATTATTAACAACTAGACAACCACCAATACCTGTCCCAACGACCAAACTAAGATAGTTCGCAACGCCTTGAGCTGCACCACCCCATTTTTCCGCAATTGAAGCTGCATTTGCATCATTTTCTACATGGACAAATAATCCCGTACGTTTAGCGATTTCTTCTTTAATATTAATGCCATATAAACACTTAATAGCACCAGCAGTTGTTAAATAACCATCTTCTTCAACCACACCGGGGACAGATAACCCAATTGCTTTTACCTCGTAATCTTTTATAAAAGTAGAAACTACTTCGACCATCTTATCTAACACTTCATCCTTATCAGAAGGTGTTTTAAATTCATCCTTTTTACTAATTTCTCCATTTTCCTCTAGCAGTCCATATTTAATTGAACTACCGCCAATATCAAATCCTATATAGTATTGCATATTTATCTCTCCTACAGTTTCAAAACATTTGAACAAATGACTTCTTGCTACAAAACAAGAGAACCTTAATGAAAATGCCTTTTATTACCATCATCATAAGTAGTGCTCATTTAGAAACTAGTTCTTTTTTTATTTCAGTTGTGCGCTAGCTGAGGAAAAACCTCTTCTGTTTATTGTAATAGATACCCATTTTAAAAATAGCCAACAAAAAACATTATAAAAATTTTCCAAATAAATTTTCAAGTATTTTTGACAACATACATTGTAAATCGCACTATTTAGAGCACCTGATTAACTGAAAAGTTTGTTTTCTGCTATATTTTTAACATTAATTTTCATAGAATTCCTATAGAAAATTTTCTTTCATGGTAAAATGAAACAGAATGAAATATTCAGCTGCCCCTATTAATCTACACTTCCTATTTTAGCAAATTTTAAAAAGAAAGGACATGTGTTGAAATGGACTTAACAAAACTCAAAGTTTTTTTAGACTTAACAGAGACTAAAAACTATTCCGAAACAGCTGAGCGACTCTATACAACTCAAGGTAATATTTCTAAACAAATTATTGCTCTAGAAAAAGAATTAAACACCTCTTTATTTCTCCGTGCACATCGCCAAATCGAACTAACAGAAGAAGCCAAAATGATTTTACCTTATGCCAAAACAATCGTTACCCAACAACAAGCACTTTTACAAACACTTCAAGATTACCAACAGAAAAAAGCATCTACACTACATATTTTAACCATACCTACCATGGCAAATTACTGGGCATTCAATCAGGTAACAGCTTTCATGAAGCAACACCCGGAATTTGATGTCCAATTAAAAGAAGGCGAAGGCACTGAACTTGTTCCTTTTCTTGATAACGGTGAAGATCATTTAATTTTTGCGCGAACATTCCAAAAAGAAAACCAGACACGTGAGCTTTTGCTGACTGAAAGAGATCATTTTGTGGCCGTACTAAGTAAAAATCATCCATTAGCCAAACATCATGAGATCAACCTATCTGAATTGCAACAAGAAAAATTTTTAATGCTCAGTAAAGAAACGAAAACCTATCAACCGATCATCGATCTCTGTCATCAAGCAGACTTTACGCCTAATATCTCATTTGAAACTTCTAGAATTGAATTGTTACTAAGTATGGTCGCCAGTGAATTAGGCATTACTATTGTCATGGAAAAAACAATTGATGATAGTTGGAAAAATAATCTAGCCATTATTCCGATTACACCTAATAAAACGAGTTACTTATCCTTTATACGTAAGCAAGCGGGTAATCTAGCTGCTAATACTTTTTGGCAATTTTTACAAGAGCAGTTGACCTATTCCGATTTGGAATAGTTAGGATAAAAAGTTGAATTGCTCCTGTTCTTTTTAAGCACTATGCTAGAAATAAAAGGAGCGAACAATAATGAATAAACAACCTTATGATTTGCGCAAAGTACTAGAAGAATTGAAGCAATCTCCTGGTCAATATCACGAAACTGATAAACCGATTGATCCAATCGCTGATTTATCAGGTGTCTATCGCTATATTGGTGCAGGTGGTACAGTCATGCGTCCAACACAAGAAGGACCAGCAATGACTTTTAATAATATTGAGGGTTTTCCTAATACACGCGTTTCCATTGGGACGATGGCTAGTCGCAAACGTGTCGGAAAAATTTTGCATCACGATTATAAAACATTAGGTAAATTACTTTATGACTCAGTAGAACATCCTGTCAAACCTATTAAAGTAGATAAAAAACAGGCACCGGCACAAGAAGTTGTTCATCTAGCAACTGACAACGATTTTGATATCCGTAAAATTTTGCCTGCGCCTACCAACACCCCAGAAGATGCGGGGCCTTATATCACAATGGGTGTTGTCTTAGGTTCTGATCCAGACAAAACAATGACCGACGTTACGATTCACCGCATGGTATTAGAAGATAAAGACACTATCGGCATGTATATTATGCCAGGTGGACGTCATATTGGTCACTTTCAAAAACAATTTGAAGCTGAAAATAAGCCTATGCCTATCACCATTAACATTGGTTTAGATCCAGCCATTGCGATTGGGACAACTTTTGAACCACCTACCACACCATTAGGTTACAACGAATTATGGATAGCAGGTGCTTTACGTGATGAACCCGTACAATTAGTAGATGCTGCTGCAGTAAATGAAGTAGGCATTGCACGTAGTGAATTTATCATTGAAGCCGAAATTTTACCTAATCAAACCATGCAAGAAGATATTAATACCAATACCGGTAAAGCGATGCCTGAATTTCCTGGTTACAATGGCGATGCCAATCCAGCCGTTAATGTGGTGAAAGTAAAAGCTGTTACCCACCGACAAGATCGTCCAATCATGCAAACGACAATTGGTCCCAGTGAAGAACATGTCTCCATGGCAGGTATTCCCACAGAAGCAAGCATTACTGGCTTAGTCGAAAAAGCTATTCCAGGTAAAGTCTTAAACGTATATAATCCTCCAGCTGGTGGAGGAAAATTAATGACTATTATGCAGATCAAAAAAGAAAACGAAGCAGATGAAGGTATCCAACGGCAAGCAGCTATTTTAGCGTTATCCGCATTTAAGGAATTAAAAACCGTTATCCTCGTCGACGAAGACGTTGATATTTTTGATATGAATGATGTGATGTGGACTTTAAATACACGCTTTCAAGGAGATAAAGATATCGTCGTTATTCCCGAGATGCGTAATCACCCGCTCGATCCATCCGAACGGCCAGCATATAATCCTGGAACCATTCGTTTTAAAGGAATGAGTGCTAAAACGATCCTTGACGGTACTGTCCCTTTTGATATGAAAGATCAGTTTCAACGCGCACCATTTAAAGAAATGCCTAATTGGAAAGATTATTTAAACGATTTTAGTTAAGAGAGAAAGAGATTATGGACAAAAGAAAGAAACGAATCATCATTGGGATCACTGGTGCTTCCGGCACTGCCTATGCCATTGATTTAGTCAAACAATTACAAAAAGACCCGGAAGTTGAAACCCATGGTGTGATTAGTTCCTGGGCCAAGCAAAATTTAAAAATCGAATCTGAGTTGTCACTACACGAATTAAAAAATTTATTTGATTATTCTTATTCGGCAAATAATATGGGCGCGCTAATCGCCAGTGGTTCTTATTTAGTTGATGCAATGGTAGTAGTGCCTGCTAGTATGAAAACTGTCTCAGCGATTGCTTATGGTTTTGGCGATAATTTAATCGCTCGGGCTGCCGATGTCATTTTAAAAGAACAAAAGAAACTCATTATTGTTCCTAGAGAAACGCCTTTAAGCACGATTCATTTGGAAAACTTGACGAAACTTTCTAAAATAGGTGTACAAATTATTCCGCCGATCCCGGCATTTTACAATCAACCCCAAACCATTGAAGATCTTATCAGCCATCAAACGATGAAGCTTTTGGACGCATTGGGAATTGACAACCAACTCGACCAACGTTGGAAAGGAAATGAACACCATGGACGATAAGTTTTTCCGAGTAACTGCTGCCGGTTTTACTATGACATTAAAAGTTGATATTATTGGCAAAGACTTGTTGGTAGCAGTAACCGGCGGCGATACGCCTCATATTGGTACGATCACAACGGTCACCAAAGAAATAGCGATCCAAACCATTCGATTTCCTAGCCACGATGGCCGCTTTCATAAAGATGATGTCTTAGCAGAAACCATCGCACACATTGTCCAGCAAGATCTGCCAGGAAATTGTATAATCACTGCAGGTGTACATGTGAATGGTATCAATCAAGAACAAATCGATGCTTCATTTACAATGGCCGAAAAATTAGGAAAAAATTTACAGAATTGGTTACAAAAAACTAGTTTTGATGCAGCTGATCCAATTTATAATAATAAAAGACTTAAAACATGATGATATCCTCTGATAGCCCATAGAAGTTACAATCTATGGGCTATTATATGTTAATATTACAGTGTTGTTTTATTGACCTTTTTGTTATCTATATGGATATAGCAAAGTAAATTTGTTTTTCCCTCCTTTTTATATCAACATTCTTTTTTTGTTTTTCCAAAAAGTATTAAACAAATTATTTTTTCGTTCAATAAAATGTTAGCGCCTTAAAAGCAAACATTTTAGTTATTTTTTTAAGTTAATTACTTATTTTTATTGAAAATAAGTGGATATAAAACATAAAATAAAGAAAGTAGTTCGTCTTTTACAGCAGCAAGGAGTTTTTAACTAGTATAGGTAATATTTCAGTATATTTAGTGTGACTTCCTGCTGTTTTCAATTTTATATAAAGGAGCGAAAATAATTGAACAAAAATGATCGGTTACCAGAAGTTGATGAAAAACTTCCATTAAGACAGAATTTACTTTTAGGGTTACAGCATACTGTAATTGCTGTCTTAGCTGCCATACCGGTTCCCTTATTAATTTCAACCAATGCTGGGTTAACGCCAGAACAGACACGTTTTTTTATTAATGCAATCATTTTTGGTGCTGGTTTATCTAGTTTATTAATGTCCTTAAATATTATTCCCAAAACAACCCCAATGATTCCTATGGTTATGGGTGCTAATTTTGCAATAGTTCCTATTGCAAGTACTACGTTAAATGACGCTCCTGATATTGCAACAGGTTTTCAAATCATCGCCGGTTCTACAATGATTGTAGGTGTTTTTTGTTTTTTGGCCGCTCCTTTTTGGATTAAGTTACAACGTTTTTTCCCACCTATTGTGGTTGGGACAAATCTGATTGTTCTAGGTGTTTCTTTACTCCCTAATACTTTTCATTGGCTAATGGGAGACAAAGCTTACGACTTAACAGAAAGCATCAATTATCAAACTCTATTAATGGCTCTAGCAATCTTTGTTTTCCATATCATTATCAGTAAGTATTTTAAAGGCTTACTAGGAAATTTAACAATCCTTATTTCTCTTGTTTTTGGTACATTACTAGCATTTTCTTTAGGAATGGTCGATTTTTCATCGGTAGAAGAAGCTCCATGGTTTGGGCTAAATTTACCTTTCCATTACGGAATTCCTAAGTTTAATTTAACAGCAACACTTTCATTTTTAATTGCCATTATCCTAGGAATGGTTGAAATTTCGGGCACAGCAATGGGGATTCATAATATTGTAGATAAAGAAATGAATAAAAGTCAGTTTCGTCGTGTTCTACAATCTTTAGGTATTACGACATTTGTTTCTGGTTTATTTAATGGTGTACAACCAACTGCTTTTGTACAAAATGTTGGAATTTTAGATCTTTCTAAAATCAAAAGCCGCTTTGCCATTGCTACATCTGGCTTTATGCTAGTACTAATCGGTTTTATCCCTAAATTTTCCGCTTTAATTTCAGCCATACCTGACCCAGTCTTAGGCGGACTCGGCTTCGCTATTTTTGGTATTATTATCGGTAGTGGCATTAATATTTTGAAACAAGTGAGTTTTGAAGGTAATCAAAATATGTTAATCATTGGTTTAAGTGTTGGCATTTGTATGTTGCCTTCTGTCTATCCAAACTTTTACGCAAACTTTCCAGATATTATTCAAAATATTTTTGGGAGTGGCATCCTAGCTGGATCCTTAACAGCTATTACCTTGAATTTATTTTTTAACTTTAAAGAAATACGAAATAGCGCGAATTAAGCTCATTATTTTCATATTTTAATGTGCTTAACTAAAAATAATACCACTAGAATAAAAAAACTAGTGGTATTATTTTTGTTTTATCTCAATATTTTCGTGTTTTAATGTGATTAATACAACTTATTCCATAATTGTTAGCTTTTTTTTGCAATGAATAACAATACTTTCACAATTTAATGATCTTATCTGCGCATATTCCATTAAATTACACTTTCTATGTTCTTATTTTTTCTCTTGTAACCAATTTTCATCAATGTCACGAAAATCTTTTACGATTTCATCAGCAGAAGACAAATCTTGCTCTGGATAATCCGGGTTAGCAAAGCCAATACAATACATCTCAGCTGCTTTAGCTGCACGTGTACCATTTTTCGTATCTTCAATCACAATACAATCGCTAGGCTCAGAGCCTAATAACTGCGCTGTATGCAAAAAGACATCCGGCGCTGGTTTAGAATGTTTCACTTCTTCTGCGCTAACAGCCTGAGTAAAATAACCATCTAAACCAAGTTCTTTTAGATTACGAATAATTTCTTCTTTGCGAGAAGCTGAAGCCACACCTAACTTAAATCCAGTTTGATATAGCCGCTTTATCAGCTCATTTACATTCGCAATTGCTTGTACACCATCGTTTTTAATAATTTCATCGCGTCGTCTATTCATTTCTTTACCATATTCTTCCACTGTTTTAGGCAAATCAAATTCATCCTTCATCTTTTGCCACATAAAATCAGCAGTCGTTCCCATAAATTGATATTGATAACTAACAGGAACATCATGACCTTCTTCACGAAGAATATCTGTTTTTGATTTAAAAAAAGTATATTCAGAATCGACGATTACGCCATCCATATCAAATATAAAAGTATTCATTATTTCTCCTAAAGTTCGTAAATTTTTATTATATAAGAAATTTGCTTAATACATATTTTATCATCTAGTATTAAAAATTTCATAGGTATTTTTAATTAATTATCTACTATAAAAAAGTATGCAAAGCTTTCACGCCTTACATACTTTTACTTAATCTTTTTATATTATTTCTTTGAAACTTCGTGTCCACCAAATTGATTTCTTAAGGAAGCAACGATCTTTTCGCCATATTTTTCTTCATCAACACTAGCATATCTAGCCAGTAAAGCTTGTGTAATTACAGGAGCTGATAATTCTTGTCGTAGCATTTCTTCAGCTGTCCATTTACCTTCACCAGAAGATGGGATGACACCGTCAATGTCTTCAAGTTGTGGATCTTCTTGCAATAAGTTTTCTGTCAGACCCATCAGCCAACTGCGGATAACAGAACCATTGTTAAATACCTTGGCAACTCCTGCTAAATCATAATCATATTCTCCGTTATGGATAAGGTTAAAACCTTCGCCAATCGCTTGCATCATACCATATTCGATACCATTATGAATCATTTTTAAGTAATGACCACTACCTACGGGGCCGCAATAAAAGTAGCCATCAGTGACACAAATTGCTTCAAATAATGGACGAATTTCTTCAAATTTTTCAGCGTCGCCGCCGATCATCATACAAGCACCTTCTCGTGCGCCAGAAGTACCACCTGAAGTGCCTACATCAAAGAAATATACGCCTTGTTCTTTAGCTTTTTCGCCATTTTTTTGACTGTCAGTAAACTTAGAATTTCCTCCATCAATCAAAATGTCACCTTGATCCATCACATCCACACAAGAAGCGACTTGATTATTTGTGATTTCTCCAGCTGGAAGCATCAACCAAACTACTGCAGGCGTCTTTTTATCACCCATTAGTGCTTCAAAACTTGAATAAAAAGTACCGCCATTTTGTTCAAATTCATTTTTAATTTCGCTATTTCGGTCAAAACCTGCTACATTATAGCCGTGTTCTAGTAAATTATAGGCTAAATTTAATCCCATTTTTCCTAAACCAATAATACGAATATCCAACACTACATCTCCTCGAAATATAACTTCTAATTTTTATATGTTCCGTAAATAACGATAGTACATAATCGTTGTTATTTCAAATATGTTGTTGAAATCGGTAAATGGGATAAAACAATAATAGGCCTAACACTTTCTTAACAACCCTTGTTTAGGCCCTCCTTTAAAAAACTATTGTAAAAAATACTCAAAAAATGTACAAAACAAATTTTGAGTATCGATAGTATTTATTAAAAAAACAATTTTATTTAACTTAATTCCAAATCTTGGTCAAGAAGATGCTCCATCATTTGCATAAAATCTTGATAGTCCTCAACACTAAGTAATTTCTTAACATTCCCCTCAATAGATACAATACTAATAATAGATTGTAAGAGCTCATTAAATATTCGAGTATCTTGTTTATTTATTGCGATCATAAAAATCAGCTGTACACCTTCTGCACTATTTTCGCTCCATTGCAAATTGTTTTGATTCATCATCACGACAATACCTGTGGAATTTGCTTGCATCTTAAGCGTATGCGGAACTGCAACATTACCGTAATTTGTTGCTGCCATATTTTCACGTCGTACCAGCTCTTGTAAAAACTCATTGTCCACGTAATTTAATTTCTGTAATTGTCGAGCTCCAAAACATAAACACTCTTCTTTATCAACAAAATTAGTATCTGTAAAAAAAAGCCTCGAATCCGTATATTTATATAAACATTCTTGTATAAATTTTACTTTTAAATCATGATATATTTTACTAATTTCATTTTTTATTTTATTAACATCAAAACTAGACACTAACGGAGATATTTTTACAACGTAATTATTACTAGGAACCGGTACATCAAAGGTAGTTAGTACTAGGCTTGAATTTATATCTGTTGTTTTGTTTAACTTAGAGATAACCTGAGAAATTTGCAATTGTTCATAAAAAGTTTCCTTAACTTTGCGTGTAATTACTTTCGCAGAATCATAGTATTCAGGAGTGACAATAACAGTGTTAATTTTATGTTTAACATTATCTTCCATATAAGTACCTAAATGAAGAAGCAAATAAATGCTTTCCTCACTATTTAGTTTCATATCTAATTTTTCCGACAAACGTTCTAAAATATATAAGGCTAATTCATGCATAAATGGATATACCTTCTCCAAATAATCAAATTCATTACTAGGATAATCGTTTTTAAGTTTAGCACGATCTACAATGTTGTTTACATGAATTATAAAACGTACTAAAAAATTATCATTTTTTAGTTGCAAACCGTACTCCTCATTTACTTCATCTATAACAGTTAAACATGTTTCTATAATATAATCAGGTACGAATTCTTTTAAATTATCTAGATTTTGTTCCCCAGTTCCTTTAGAGATTGTTTTTCCTATCAAAGCTAAAGTTAACTCTTCTATTTCATACTCATTAAAATTCAAACCATATGACATACCGATTTTTTTAGTAATTTCTTTTGTAATAGAGTATTCAGAACGTTGCATAAACCTTTTAGTTTCTTTATTTGATACAGATTTTTTGTATTTTTTCCCATTTTTTATTCTATTAATTGATATAGAATAATGTAACAATAAATCATTTAATTCATAACCATTGATAACTAAATCCTGTTTACTTACTACAGAAGCAATAATATCTTGTAGATCTGATAATGGAATCATCGGTATAAGTTTTTGCAAATTTAATATGGAACCTTTATAATCCGAGCTACGTAACTTTTCCCCAACATATTTATGAAAAATCAATCGCCGGTTATATTCTTCTCCTGTAATAAAAATTAAGCCATCTTGTATTTTTATTCTTACCCCTGACTGTTTATTTATTTTATTAAATTTTGTTATAGCACTACGAATTGTTGACTCTGAATAAAATAATTTCTCTAACAATTCAGTAATCGCCATTTTATTACTCACAGAAGTAAATAAAGTAGCGAATATTTGATCTTCTAACTTTTCACTTTGAAAAGTTGAACTTGCAGAACTTTCATTTAAAAGACGGTAACCAAGCGGACTTGATTCAATTCTTTTTTTATCCTTGTTTATATCCTGAATGCGATTTCTAATCGTTCGCCTCGAAACACCAAACTGGGTCGCCATGATTATACCGCTTTGCCAATCAGAATATTGTTTTAAAAAAGAAATGATATCCTCATTTGAAACTCTCATATAATCATCCTCGTAAAATATATTTATAAGCATCATCTCTGATGCAAACATTCTGGTTCTTTGAAAATAAAATAAATAACATTCATCAATAAAAGCTTTAAGCAACACAATGTTTCCCTTTTGTTAAAGCGAGCTTTGCTCGCCAAGGCAAGGAGCGGAGCTCCGCGCAGCTTGTGATTCTTGAACGAGCGGAGGGCGTTTGGGATCTTGTTTCGATATTGTGTGGTTCCTGAGATATAATAGTCAGTGGAAAGGATCCACATGGGATTGTGCTATTTCCTCCTGTAGTTCTGTCTACGCGTTTAAGCATGCAACCCAGACCGTTGTTATCATTACCAACACACTATCTGTTTCGACATTTGGACAAGCCTACCTTGAGTAGAAGGTGGAAAAGCAGCTCTTGCCCTTTGTCATTATATTCTCGTAAACGAGGTTGTGATTACACAACGTGTATCTTGGGAAGCCCACAGTATCGAAGCATTTTCCTAATTTTTTTGAAAGGAGGTCCTTCCCGTGAAATTATTTGTAGGTATAGACGTTAGCTCAGAAAAACTAGATACATGTTATTTAACCGATGAAATGGTGGTGTTGTTAAATCACACCTATGGCAATGATACCCAAGGTGCCTGGGAGCTGAAAGAACAGATTCTCTCCTTTCACGAAACCTATTCGTTTGACCAGATTGTGATTGGTATGGAATCTACTTCCATGTATAGCTATCATCCAGCGGTAAATTTTC
>FLSG01003567.1_pt1 | contig 21363 bp, 23 predicted proteins | sample 1550511 | NCBI WGS metagenome assembly FLSG01 (sample SAMEA4031768, study PRJEB14383) | metagenome | biome: human; feature: oral; material: saliva | place: Philippines | collected 2014
ACCCCCCTATGAACTAAATACCATATAAAAGTTTTTTGTAAAATTTCGGTTCTTGGTTCCCTAGTGTCCAAATCCCTTGTGTCTCTAGCAGTTAAGTGGGAACCCAAATAAATATTCTTGGTTCTTCTTTCAGTTCCAAGCGACATACCTATTAATAATGTAAGTGACTTAACCCTATATCATAACATAAATACGAATATATATAAACAAAGGCTTTCTCAAATGCTTTAAAAATAGTATAATAGAGGTATAAAACAACGTTAATGTTCGTGATTTCTTAGTGAGAGGTGTAACGCATGTGTTCAAACTAAAACGAATTAATAAGCAACTTAAATATTATATAGAACCGATGATTTCTGAACATGAACTAAGAAATTACAATGTACATGTAATCAACGATAATATTTTAGAGATGAAAGACAATATTGAAATTATGTATGAATTCAATTGTAGTCATATCGGTCAAGATGCTATGGGATTAACGAGCCAAGTAACCAGAGTGGATAAACTCGTGATCTACATTGACGAGGAGAAAAGACGTCTTGCGCAATATAAAAGAATAAGTAATAAAAATTTGAAAATACTTAATAATATTGTGGCTAAGTATTCGCCTAAAGATAGATTAATTATCAAACAGTACTTTAAAAAATTATCAGCGCAACCAGAAAATGAAGTAATACAAAGATTGAGAAAAGATTTATATGTAATTGAAAATGCTAGACGTAATAGAAGAAATGCAACAAGGAAGTTTATCGAAGAAAAAGAAATGAATAATTACGTGGAAGAATTACAAAACAAACTGGAGGTTATTTCTTTATGATTACATTAGAGAAAAACGATTTTAAAAAATTAGAGGAGTATATAACAAAGTATTATGAATTTAAACAAGAGATAGATAAAGGTAATACAAATATGTATCTTAACCATATAGTTGAAGGTTTTGAAGAAACTTATAATCACAGTAGTGATATACCTAAACAGATCATTCATATGAAATGGTTAGACAGTAACGAAAGCGATGATGTTATCTGTAAGGTGTTGGATATAAGTAAAAGAAAACTTAATAAAATACGTGAAAACATACTAGTTAGTTTTTCAGAATATATGGGATATGCGTAAACAAAAAAGGGGATATGAGATGAATAGTAAAAATAATGATAGTGGTTATCCATTAAATTTGTGGACTGATCCAGAACGTGAAGAAATAAAATCTTATTCACCACGTGAAGAAAAGGCACCTGATATTAAGGATGAAGTGAAAATTAAACCTACATTGCTTTAATTAGGGGGGGACTGTGAATGATTGTAAATATAGAAGTTATGGCTAATACTATTGAGCAAGAGTTGAAGAATGAATGGGGCGCTAGCTTGAACTCAGTGCCTATCCAAGCCTTAGACAACGCTATACAAAAAGCACACTGGTGCTTAGATACACAGCGTGAGTTAAGGCGTGTGTTATACCATCGTAAATGCCGTGCCGTTAGAACATACGGAGACTTCATAGCCCTTACAAGTAAGGTGTAGCATTGTGGTACCACCGTATAACCTGTGGCTTATAACCTATGCGTTACAGGGTTAAGGGATGATGCTATAAGGTCTTGTACTAACGTGTGTCAATGCGTGTGAACGCATGTGTCAGCGTGTTGGTTAATGAATAGTTAAACAAAAGGAGAACACAAATGAATAAGTACTATGAATATATATTAACTTACTTAGATGATGAAGATGGAATTGGTCAACTTGCAAGTGATGTTTACGAAGATGATATGTTTCCAGTAAACGAAAGAGATCCAGATAAGATAAGAGAATACTTTGATCATTATATTAAGAATGAAAGAATGAAGAAAGTTGCATTGGAAACTGTAGATTCATTTGAACAAGGAAAATGGATTTAGCATTTGTGATTAATAAATGAAAGAATTATAAAAACATTTAATAAAGATTTATAAATAATTATTTAAAACTATTTGAAAACAAATCAAAACAATTCTATTGAACAATACAATAACAATGTTCTATGTATGACTAACAACTAACGTTATATAGCTAATGGATAGGTTGCTATAGCTTATACCAATATACCTTGTATTGCTTACCTATACACTGTGTATGGTGTAGGTGTGTGCAATCTATGCGATGTTAAGTGATAGTGGTTTTGTACTCAATGAAAAAGTGTGTGAAGTGTTTTGCAGTGTGTTTAAAAGTGTGTGTTCTAGTAATTGTCTAGCTCGTTGAACAGTTGCTGGTTCAATTTTGGCCAGCCTTTGTTCGATAGTGGCATCAGTTTTTTTGTAGCGTGATGAAATGATAGGCAGTTAAAAATAATTTGAAATAAAAATTCAAAAATAAATTTTGAAACTGGGCAAGGGGCTTTATTTTTGTCCCCGAACTTTTGATACGAATGAAAACCGACCCGATACCATTCCTAGAGTGAATTTCCCGAAATAAACATAAAAACGCGGGAAATAGTAAGCATTTCCCAGAAAGAATTGTTAACACTCTATCAATAGGGTGGAAAAACTTGTTCATGCGCTGAGGGTAAATACTCAACATGAATTTAAAAGTCTATACACTTATCAATAATATAACTTTATCACAAATATATTGATTGAACAAGTAAATAAAAAAAACAAAGGATGGTAAAGCTAATGGAAATTAGAAACATGAACATTGCAGAGTTACGCTCTTTGCGTTCTGAACAGATGGACATAGCAGATAAAGCTATTGCTGAAAAGAAACCAGATGAAGCTAACGAAGCATTAGAACAAATTAAAGAACTAGACGAACGTATAAAGGCGTTAGAAGAAAAAGTATTTGAAAATAAAGATGAGGACAAAGGGGAAGAAAGAATGGGTAAATTTAGACCACAAGTTGCAGGTTTAACAAACAACAACAACAATAATAATAATCAAAATAAATCAGAAGAAGTAAGAGGTTTTGAGAGATACCTCGAAACTCGTGCTACAGATGGAAATATAAAATTAGATGATGGTGTGGCAGTTGTACCTGAAACAATTAAAACAGAAATCTTAGAGAAAACAGAAAATGTATTAAAACTATCAGATTTAGTAAGTACTGTTAACGTTGACACAGGTAGTGGTGAAATACCTTTCTTACGTAGTAACGCTATGCCATTACCAACTGTTGATGAATTAGAAGAATCGCCAGCGTTGGGCTTAGTACCTTATACACCTATTAAATTTAAAGTGAACACACATCGTGCTTATATTACTGTTTCAAATGAAATGCGTGAAGATAACGCATCAAGTTTATTGAACATGGTTAAACAACATTTTGCACGTTCAGTGGTAGCAACTGACAACAAATTAATCATGGATCAATTAAACACATTGGAAGCTACTACATCAAGTGATGGTGTAGATGCAATCAAACGTGCTATCAATGTTGATTTATTAGCAAATGGTTATCAAAATTTAACTATCTTAGTTAATTCAAGTGTTTATAACACATTAGACACAATGAAAGATAATAACGGTCGCTATATCTTACAAAACACATTGAAAGATAGTCCGTACAAATCTATCAATGGTGTGCCTGTGATTGTAGTACCTGATACACAATTAGAAGGTAACAAAGTATTCGTAGGCGCTTTAAAAGACGCAGTAGCGTTGTTCTTGCGCTCAGAATGGAACGTGATGTGGGAAGAATATCTTCGCTATGGGGTTTCACTTTCTACAGCAATCAGACGTGATGCTAAGATTATCGATGATCAAAGTGTTAAAGCAATTGAACTAACATTTGGTGAAGATATAGGCGCATAAGGTATTTATTATTAAGGGGCTTAATTGCCCCTATTATTATACTTAAAGGAGATACGATATTGAAAGATCAAATAAAACGCTATGAAATGGCACAAGTATTAAAAAGAAAACGTAAATTTGCTGAAAAAGAAATTCAAGTTAAAAAGAAAGATGTTGTTAGAGCAACTGAGAAAGAACTGGCAGATATGAGAACAATGCTTAATCACATTCATGAATTGAATTTACAAGCACATGAAAGTGATGGTATTAAACGTAATAATCTATTAAACAGAATACAACGTGAGAAATTTAAGTTAAGAAATAAATTTAAAAAATATACTCAATTCACATACAAGATGCCTACAGAAGCGACAGACATTCATTATAAAGTTGAAACACACAAATATAATAAAGTGGATAGTAATGTCCAAACCATTATTAATGAATTGAATAATATTAAGGAACCAGATGTTGAGCTTGTAGAACAATACAAGCAAATTTTTGGGGATTTTAATTGATATGACACTAAGTATATCAATGTCCTAAATTTAATTAAGGCTGTTAGGTTTGGCAATAATTTGGTATAATATAAGTGTAGGAATTATCCTACACTTAATGATAATCACGAATTTACGTGGTTAATTCCCAATATAGAAAGGCAGGGGAAAACTCACATTTCTCATGCCCCTAAGTCACATATTGGCGAAGGAATTCTGCAGATTGCATCAGAGAAATCCGTTAATATTTATTGATGTTGATAATCTTGAAACGTACTACTGTGATTTCCCTTTAAGTTTTTCCTTAATACCTAGTTTTTTTAACTTTGTAATTTATTAATTTTTGAATGATTTTTCTATTTGAGAAATCTCCTATTTTGAATTTAAGTAATTCGTTCGTTTTCTTTCTTGCTGGGCAGTGGTTAATTCCACTGTCTTTTTTATTTGCAATTAAATGGGCGACCACCTGTGATTAGATATCTCGACGCTAGGAAATGCGTTTCTCAGCGCATAAAAAAAGGAACCTCCAATACTACTGAACTTATTGTTCAATAATATTAAAGATTCCCTGTTCTGTGTCATTTACACGTACACACTCAATGGAAGACCCTCAATTCAGAGGACTAACTATATTATAGCATGGAGACTGTTCAAAATAGGGATTTAAAGTCGTAAATTAATAAATAAATCTTTTGATACATAGAAGTAATGTAGTACTAATGCAACACTAATTATATCAAGGTATTCAAGTGATTTTGTGATACATTCTGTGATACACTTTTATGTTGCAAAGATGCAATAAAAGGTTGTTTTAAAGAACAACGAAAATATAAATGATGCGTATATGCCCCATTGTGACAGTTTTTTGGTTAAAAGTGTTTCATACTTGCATCACTTATATACTTCCCAAGGGTCGTGAGATATAGATATAGGCTTTTTAAAATGAGGTAAAGCAGAGTTTGAACTAGTCATTTTTAACATCCTTTTATAATGGTTTCGTTGTGATTAGGAAAGTGATCCGTAACTATGTGTATCATCATTTCTAAAACGTGATGTTTTTATTTCAGTTTAATATTATTCAGACATTACCAAAATTTGTCAAATCCATGTTAATATAAGAATATATGAAAAAAAGGAGTTACAAATATTATGGATGAAAATCAAACAATTGATCAAATTAAGAAAAGATTAGAGAAATTTATTGATGATATTGATCATGTGAACCCTGATGAAGTTAAAGTAGAAGATATAGATGAATGGATTGGTTTGTTGGATCAATTAGAAGAAAAAGTTAAGACAGTATCTCATACGTCAGATTAATAGTTAACGAAATTCAATCAGATATGTTTAAAATTTAAATTTTAGTCTAAACACTTTATAGAACGCAAATAGAGAAAGGTGATAATTCATGGCTAAAAAAGTAGCAATTATTGTAACTAATGAATTTGAAGATGTGGAATTAACAAGTCCAAAAGAAGCAATTGAAGAAGCAGGACATGAAACAGTTATTATTGGTAACGAGGCTAATAGTGAAGTGGTAGGTAAACACGGTGCAAAAGAAACAGTAGATGTAAGTATTGCTGATGCTAAAGCAGAAGACTATGATGCTTTATTAATACCAGGCGGTTTCTCACCTGACCATTTACGTGGTGATTCAGAAGGTAGATACGGTACATTTGCTAAATACTTCACTAAAAATGATGTTCCAACATTCGCAATTTGCCATGGACCACAAATATTAATTGATACTGATGATCTAAATGGCAGAACGTTAACAGCGGTGTTAAACGTTCGTAAAGATCTTGCTAATGCAGGTGCTCAAGTTGTCGATGAATCTGTAGTAGTCGATAATAATATTGTTACAAGTCGTACACCCGACGATTTAGATGATTTTAATAAAGCAATTGTAGATCAACTAAACGCTTAATTTATTAAATTAAGCAACATTCGTTTGAATAGATAGTTTAGAATTAGAAGTTAACTCATTATATGAATGAGTTAACTTTTTTGTTGTCTCTTAGGCGTTTCATTGATAAATGTAATTTATAAGTAATAGCGTGTCATGTTAATATATCTAAAGATGAGTAAACTATTTATTATAAAACCTTAAAACGATATACTCATACACCCTTGGACTGATTTTTACTATTTACTATAGATAAAAATTCCAACAATTGATAAACTCACTTATAATGATATGAGAGCAATATAAAGGAGCTACCGCATGAAAAGAAGCGATCGTTATAAGCAAACACACAAAAAATCCCAAACTCATACTGTAAATGAACCTCAATACAATACTTATTTTCAACCAGTCACAAAATCACAAAAGACAAAAAGAGGAAAAGGGCTGTTTTTTAAACTCCTAATTCTACTATTAGTTATAGTAGGCATTTTTATAGGTGCTATGTATGCGTTATCGTCTCGAGCAGACGTTGATGATTTGCAAAATATTGAAGATAAAGATACTTTTGTTTCTGTATCTAATATGCCAGATTATACTAAAGGCGCTTTTATAGCTATGGAAGATGAACGATATTATAAGCATCATGGATTTGATATTAAGGGCACATCACGTGCTATTTTCTCTACTTTGAGCGATAGAAATGTACAAGGTGGAAGTACAATTACACAGCAGGTAGTAAAAAATTATTTTTATGATAATGAACAATCGATAACACGTAAACTCAAAGAATTATTTGTTGCACATCGTGTTGAAAAAGCGTACAGCAAAGATGAAATACTCAGTTTTTATGTGAATAATATATTCTTTGGAAGTGATAATTATTCAGTTGAAGCAGCCGCAAATTATTATTTTGGAGTCACTACAGATAAAAATAATCAAAATTTGCCTCAAATTTCAGTATTACAAAGTGCTATATTAGCAAGTAAAATTAACGCACCCAGTGTTTATAATATTAATGACATGTCAAACAATTTTATAAACCGAGTAAAGATAGATTTAGAAAAGATGAAACAACAGGGGTATATCTCTAATGATCAATATAAAAATGCTTTATTAGAGTTAGGTGTATAAATAGCATAGGTGTTCTGAATTGAAGCGTAAGTAATGTTTTGATTTCTAGTATTTGCATCAGATCAAATGACAATAAAGGAAAAATTTATATCAATCCGTTTTAACGCTATTTATGCTAAAGCACCGTGTATCCATGTGGTTTGACTCATATGTCCTCATTAATTCTTGGTACTATTTATGATTTGATTTGGATTTTAGCTCATTTAATCCACTGTGCAGATGAGCCTCTCTTAATGTAAGGCTCCAGTACGTTATTCTTTTTTAGCCATCCTTAATGGAGCGGGACAACGAAACCATTTTTTGAGAAAAGTGATTTCTGTTCCGCTTCTTTTTAATGTTATAATTTAATTAAGTACATATTTTTCAGTAGATGTTTAAATATAAAAACCACTATAATTCCATTCATAATCGATATAAGTTATTCTTATAAGTGGAGTGAATACAATGCCGAAAATCACAAAAATTGAAGTACAAAAAAATAATAAAGAACGTTTTAATTTATATTTAGATGATGAATTTGAAATGGGTATCGATATTGATACTTTTGTCTATTTCAACCTCAAAAAAGACCAAATAGTTGAAGCACAAGATATGGAAAAAATTCAAAACTATGAACAATATAGACAAGCTATCAATATAGCTATTCAGTATTTATCTTATAGAAAAAGAACTGAACACGAAGTAGCGCAACATTTATCTAAAAAAGATATATCTGAACCTGTTATTGCAAATGTTTTAGAATACTGTCATAAACAAAAACTAATAGATCATAAAGATTATGCTAATAGTTTGAAAAATACGATGATTTTAACGACAGACAAAGGTCCTGAGATTTTCAAACAAAAATTGCATCAAGCTGGTATCGAACAAAAATTAATTGATGAATATGCGCTTATTTATATTGAGGAACAGCCGTTAGATGACATTTTAAAAGTAGCTAAAAAAATTTTAAAACAGAAGAAGGGCCCTCAAATAAAACGAAAAGAAAAACTAACACAATCTCTAATGCAAAAGGGTTATACGTTTGACACCATTAACCTAGTTATAGAAGCGTTGGATTTCTCGCAATCCGAAGAAACATTAGATATATTGCTACAAGATGAGTTAGAGAAAGCGTATAATAAATTTTCAAAAAAATATTCAGGTAAAAAAATAATTAATAAAACAATTGAAACGCTTATGAGAAAAGGTTACCAATATGATAAAATAAAATCTAAACTAGAAGAGAGTGGTATAGAAGATGGAACGGAAGAAATTGAGTGAAATGAGCGAAATAGAATTACGTCATGAAATTCAAGGGTATAAAGAACAAATGCGTAAAGCAGAAATGAACGGTATATATAATGAGTATGATGTATATGCTAGTAAAGCCATTATAGCTGAGAGTTATTTAATAGATAGAAATAAAGTAGAACTTGGTAAAATATATCAATTAAATGACGGAACTGGAAATTATTTTAAGGTAGAACGGCTTAAAGGCGTTTTTGCATGGGGGTTCAGAATTAATAGTTCAGAACCAGAAGAAGGTTTGCCTCTAGCATTATTAAAACTGTAGAAGGATGAAGATAGCATGGGTAGTTCAATTATTTTAAAGTTACTTAATGTAACGCACTATTATAGAGATAAAAAGTCAAAAAAATGGTATCAGCCTTTTGGTTATGATGCAGAGAATATAGAATTGAATAATATTAACTTACATATCTATCAAGGTGAATCATTAGGCATTATTGGTGAACCTGGTTCTTCAAAATCACTTATAGGACGTATATTAAGCGGTGAAGTTAAGCCTGATAAGGGGAAAGTTATTCGCAAAATGGATGTGTTTTATGCAGATATAGATGATAAATATTTGCAAGATATTTCAGTGGTAGATTATGTATCACATGCAGTCACATTATTTCCTTATAAAACAAATACTCATAAAGTCGAACAGGTTTTAAAATATGCTCATATAGAAGAACAAAGCGATACACCTATATGTGAACTCTCAGATGAAGCTTATGCGCGTTTACTTTTTACGCTTTCTCGCACTTCGAAAGCAAATATTATTATTTTTAATAAAATACTGCAAAATTTAACTGATGAATATTTTGAAAAAGCAATTGAGCTATCAAATGAATACATAAACAATAATTTAACCATTGTTATGATAGATGACAATGTAGAAAGAATTACAAAAGCAAGTAATTATATAGCTTGGATTTCTCATGGACAATTTAGAATGGAAGGCTCCATTAAACAAGTTATCCCTCTATTTAAAGATCATGAAAGAGATAGAAATTCTTTAAAAACAGATGATGAAAAAAAGAATTTTGATCTAGATTGGAAAGAAAATAGAACACGTACACCTGAATTAACCTATAACTTCAAACGTGTAGATAGATATAATCACGTCAAACCCCCTGTTGTTCTAGTAAGAATTTGGATATGGGTTAGTATTTTTATTTTAGGAATGGTTTTAACGGCGTTGTTAATGTTTAACGATATAGGGAAAATTAAAATTGGTCAGAACGAAGACCAAGCTTCTATACAAAATCAATCGAAAAATCCTTATGAAGAAAAACTAGCTTATGGCATTGTTTTAGACGATTCAATCAAACTTGAAAACATGGAAAGTGATAAAGATTTAAAAGCGACTAAATATGCTTTTATTACAATTACTGGGGAAAACAGTAAAAGTTATAAAGTTACTGTTGATAACCAGTCTTATAAAGTTAGTAAAAAAGATATACGTTATTTTGACCCAGCTGGGTTATTTGAGGAACACAGTGGTAAATCACTTGCACCATTTATGAGTAATAATTATAGCAATTACTATGAATTTTATAATAGTCACTTACATAAAAAACACAGTACTGTGACAGATTCACTTGTACCAGAAGCAGGTGGAAATGATCGTTTTATTGTGCCAATTACGCAACAGCCAATAACAATGATATTTAATGACCAAAATAAACTAGCAGGTTTTACTATCCCAATGAAAGATAAGGAAAAATTAAAAAATAAGTTTAATATAGATAATAATTTTTGGATAACTAAATCAGACGAAGGTTATTTTATGGCAGACTTCAAAAATAATAAATGGATATATATTGAATTGTAGGTGTAGTAAATGATAGATAATATAATTAATTTTTATAAAAACACACCATATTTAAGTAAACATTTGTTTCATCGCTTAAAAGGACAATGGAAATGGTTTGTAATACCTTTTGTTGTAAGCATCCTTTTATTATGGTTATTAATGTTTATTTTTAAAATAAATGGTACAGAAGAAATAAAACAAGCTCGAGGCTATTTTAGATTAGCAGCTTTAACAAGTTTCATATTTATTTGGATGGCAATTTATCACAGCGTTCATTTGTTTAAAAAAGAATATTTTACTACTAAACTGTATAATTTAAACCCAATATTTCAAAATATTGTTATAGCTGTTATTTCTAATCTCTTAATGTTTATTGCACTAATGTTCATTATCTTTATGACTCCAGTAAATATTGAAAGTTCTATACCATCTGCATTGTATTTTGTGGTCATGTCTACAATCTTTGTAGTGATAACTTCCACACTGATTGGTTTATTTACAGTCATTAGAAAAAATGTAGATATGATAATGTATGTCCTATCATTTATAATGTTTTTTATTGTACCGATTATTTTCATACCGTCAAGTTATTCAACATTATTCACTCATATTTTAATGCTAAACCCATTATTTTATCTCGTTGATGGTATTTCACAATCTGTCGTTTTAGGCTCATTAAGTTTGAATAATGTCCCCTATCATTTCTATTACCTATTTTTTGTAGCAACAGTTTGTATTATGATATTTGCAATGTATAGAATAACAGCATACAAAAAATTCCGATTTTTTGCTCCAATAATGAATCAATCTAAAGAAAACAGTACAACAAACGAAATAGAGAATGGGCATATTGAAACATCTAAAGACATGAAAAAACATTAGAAAACTGATTTTATTTAGTTCAGTTTACGCTAATAAAAGATTAAAAAATAGGAAGTAATCAATGATATAGTACATGATTACTTCCTATTTTTTTAATTTATAACGTTTACTTTGCAAATAATTTTTTTTGTAATTTATCTTCACTGAATACCCAACCGATATAAGAATGATCAATATTCATACATTCATCTAAATGAGCAATCGCTACGAAAGAATAATGTCCATTTTTTAAATAACGTAAATCAATTAATCTAATTTCCGTTGTATCATCATCCAATTTTCTTGTTTGCCAACGATAGATAGATGAAAAGTTAAGAAATGTTTTGATATTTTTATCGTCTTTTACATACTTCATTAAATCGTTACTCGGAAATGAATGACGTTTTGATTTATCACTAAAAACGATATTGCGGCCGTAACTACGCCCCACATAATCATGTGCTTCTGTTTGAATAGCTACACGCCATTCCATAAAACGCATTGTAGGCGCAACGAAAACTTTGACTGGGTTATGCTCTTGTTTAATTTGTTTTAATGCTTGTTGCTTAATTATTGCTTGCATTCTAAAGCGAATAATATAATAGACAACGAGTATTCCAACAATAGGGAAGAATGAAATGTAAGGATGTAAACCTATTATCCAAAGTATGATACCAATACATAACAAGGAGAAAATGATTGGATCAAACGTATTAATTACACTGAGTTGAATCCATTTATTTGTAATTGGTCTAAGCGCTTGAGTACCATAAGAATTAAATATATCTACAAAAACATGAAGAAATACTGCAAGCTGTGCCCACAACCAAATATGGCCAGTATCAATATTTTTAAAAAACGTAAATATAAATAAAGTTATAAGTAACGGCCATAAAATTGTAAAAGGTATTGAATGTGTTATCCCTCTATGGTTTGATATATAAGTGGCATTATCTTTAAGCTTTAAAACTGTGTCGCTATCAGGTATCAAAGAACCAATAATTAATGTGGTGGCTGTAGCTGCAAATGAACCGGTCATTGCAGGGTCTTGTGTTGCTAAAGCTGTTAAACCGATACCCATGACAATATGCGTACCTGTATCCATAAGTATCCTCTCATTTCATTTCGATATTATATCTATTATAATCTAATATACTAAATAATAAAATTAACATACTAAAATTAAGAAAAAAAGTTTTAGAATGACGCATAGAAAGAGATGTATAACATGTTAAATAAATCGCAATTTAAAAATAATCTCGTTACATGGTTTGAAGAAAATCAACGTCAAATGCCATGGAGAGAAACCACTAATCCGTATTATATTTGGTTAAGTGAAGTTATGTTACAACAAACACAAGTTAAAACTGTAATTGATTACTATCACAAATTTATCAGTAGGTTCCCGACTATTTATGCATTGAGCAAAGCTCACGAAGATGAAGTACTTAAATATTGGGAAGGGCTTGGTTATTATAGTAGAGCACGTAATTTTCATACCGCTATAAAAGATGTCTATGAATCTTATAATGGGGAAGTCCCAGATGATCCGCAACTTTTTGGAAAACTTAAAGGCGTAGGACCTTATACTCAAGCAGCTGTAATGAGTATTGCTTTCAATAAGCCATTAGCAACTGTTGACGGTAATGTTTTTAGGGTTTGGTCTAGGCTAAATAATGATGATCGAGATATTAAATTACAATCTACAAGAAAAGCTTTTGAAAATGAGTTAGCGCCTTATGTTCAAGAAAAGGCTGGTACTTTTAATCAGGCTATGATGGAATTAGGTGCGTTAATCTGTACTCCAAAAAACGCATTGTGTTTATTTTGTCCCGTTCAAGCACATTGCGAAGCTTTTGAACAAGGAACAGTTGAACAATTACCGGTGAAAACTACACAAGTGAAGAAAAAACATATAAAACAAAATGTGTATATTATAAAAAACACAGACGGCGCTTATCTTATTGAAAAACGAACACAAAGGCTATTAAACAATATGTGGGAATTCCCAATGTTTGAAGCTACAGGTGATGAAAGTGTAAACGCACAATTATCAACGAATATTCAGTTTCAACATAAACCTGTTTATTCATTGAAACACCAATTTACGCATATAACTTGGGATATCAACGTGTACTTAGCAAAAACCCAAGTTAATCCACAAGAAGTTACTTTATCTGAAAATATGGTATGGATGAAATTAGAAGATAGGGAGAATTATAATTTTCCAGTAAGTATGTCCAAAATATATAAATTTTTGATAACCAACAGTTAGGGTCGTTCTGTTAAGCATAATTATGTTATAATTCAATGTGTGAAATAAGAAAAGGTGGTGTGGAGCATGGTGAAAGAATCCATACCTAAAGAAGGTCAGACAATAAAAATTCAAAGTTATAAACATGATGGTAATATACATCGTGTTTGGTCTGAAACGACTATTTTAAAGGGTACGGATCATGTAGTCATTGGTGGCAATGACCATACATTAGTAACAGAAAGTGATAATCGCACATGGATTACAAGAGAACCAGCAATTGTGTATTTCCATTCTGAGTACTGGTTTAATGTTATTTGTATGTTTAGGGAAGATGGCGTTTATTATTATTGTAATTTATCCTCACCATTTGTATGCGACGAGGAAGCTTTGAAATACATTGATTACGATTTAGATATTAAAGTCTATCCTAATGGTAAATATCATCTTTTAGATGAAGATGAATATGAGCAACATATGAAGCAAATGAATTATTCTTCTGATATTGATATTATTTTAAGAAGAAATGTAGATATTCTACAACAATGGATCGAACAGAAAAAGGGTCCCTTTGCTCCAGATTTTATTAAAGTCTGGCGTGAAAGATTTAAAAAGATTAGAGATTATTAAGCAGATTTAATGTATTTAAGTGATTTATCGTATATAGTTAGATAGGTATAAACAATACAAAATAATTATTTAATTTTGAAAATCACAGCAAATGCACGATAATAATCACCTAGTCAAAGATAAATTGTATTAACAGCCTTGTTGAAATTCAACGAAGGCTGTTTCATTTGCTGAAATAAGCAGGGAGGAGTAAGTTATATGATTCGCAGATATTTACAATTCGTAAGACCATATAAATGGCGGATCATTGCCACTATACTTGTTGGTATATTAAAATTTGGTATTCCAATGCTGATTCCATTATTAATTAAATATGTTATTGATAACATTATTAATAATGGGGCAATCACTATTGAAGAAAAATTTACAAGATTAGCAATTGCATTAGGTATAGCAATATTCATTTTTGTGATTGTTAGACCACCGATAGAATTTTTAAGACAATACTTAGCGCAATGGACGAGTAATAAAATTTTATATGACATTCGTAAAAAGTTATATAACCATTTGCAAGCTTTGAGCTCAAGATTTTATGCTAATAATCAAGCGGGCCAAGTTATTTCAAGAGTGATTAATGATGTTGAGCAGACCAAAGATTTTATTTTAACAGGGTTAATGAATATTTGGCTTGACTGTATCACTATCGTTATCGCTTTATCTATTATGTTTGTTTTAGATGTGAAATTAACATTAGCAGCAATCATTATTTTCCCAATATATATTTTAACAGTGTATTTCTTCTTTGGACGCTTAAGAAACTTAACAAGAAAAAGATCTCAAGCATTAGCAGAAGTACAAGGCTTTTTACATGAACGTGTACAAGGTATGTCAGTTATTAAAAGTTTTGCTATCGAAGATAACGAAGCAGCTAATTTTGATAAACATAACAGTAATTTTTTACAGCGTGCCTTTACACATACACGATGGAATGCCTATTCTTTTTCAGCGATTAATACAGTAACAGATTTAGGACCACTTATCATTATAGGCTCAGGCGCTGTTTTAGCTATCAATGGGTCTATTACAGTAGGGACACTAGCTGCATTTGTCGGTTATCTTGAACAACTCTTCGGCCCTTTACGTAGACTAGTTTCTTCATTTACTACATTAACTCAAAGTTTTGCGTCTATGGACCGTGTTTTCCAATTGATGGACGAAGGTTATGATATTAAAAATAAAAAGGGTGCTTTACCTTTAGAGATTAAAGAAGGGCGTATTGAAATAAATGATGTTAGTTTCAAATACAATAATGAAGAATCTACTATATTAAATCATATTAATTTAGATATTGAAGAGGGCGAAACTGTCGCTTTTGTTGGTATGAGTGGTGGAGGTAAATCTACGCTGATTAATCTCATCCCAAGATTTTACGATGTAACAGATGGTGAAATTAAAATAGATGGTACTAATATTAAATCATATTTAACTGGTAGTTTAAGACATCAAATTGGGTTAGTTCAGCAAGATAATATTTTATTCTCAGATACGATTAAAGAAAATATCTTATTAGGTAGACCGAATGCTACAGACCAGGAAGTCATTACTGCTGCAAAAATGGCTAACGCACATGATTTTATTATGGAATTATCAGAAGGGTATGATACAGAAGTTGGAGAAAGAGGCGTTAAACTTTCTGGTGGCCAGAAACAACGTATTTCTATAGCACGTATTTTCCTTAATAATCCACCCATTATTATATTAGATGAAGCGACGAGTGCACTAGATTTAGAAAGCGAATCTATTATTCAAGAAGCATTGAATATCTTAAGTGAAAATCGTACTACATTGATTGTCGCGCATAGATTATCTACAATTACACATGCAGATAAAATAGTAGTTATTGAAAATGGTGAGATAGTAGAAAGTGGTACGCATCAAGAGTTATTAGCTAAAAACGGAACGTATGAACACCTATATAGTATTCAAAATTTATAATAGGTAGAAAAGTGAGCAAAAAATCTATTGTGTTGCTTTTTGAGACAACGCCAGTTAATAATAAAAAAGAGGCTAGGACAATATGACGTCCGGCCTCTTTTTATTTATAAATCGAAATCTTCTTCTTCAATTTCAATTTCATTATCATTTTGATGATAAGAAAAGAAACTAATAACTAACCGATCTAAATGTTCTAAAGTATAACGATATTCTTCTATGGATGAAATAATCTGCATGATATTAGCGAAAGAATATGTTGTTTGGTAAGGATCTTTGATAATTTCACGTTGAAAGGCATCCATTAAATCTTTTTTTTGCGGATTCTCAATTTGACTGTCGAAGTGGCTAACGTCGTAACGTGCTTTTTTTGAAAGACTGATAAAAATTTGTTCATGATAAGCGATTAGCAAATCAATCTCTAATTTAATTTGTAGTAGTAATTCATTATTTAAATTATGAAGATCATTTTGGTATCGATTCATTCGTTTTAATACATCATAAGCTTGACGTGTACTTCGAACAACTTGCTTGAAGAGTATTTTTTTTCTGTTTTGTGCGTACATTTGCTTTTTATTCCAAGGTCTTTCCTCTTCATAATACTCAAATGTTTGCTCTAACTTCGAAATACGTTTGCTAATTAGGCCTCTATCTTCTTTGATATGATGATATTCAGATGTGTCATTTAAAACAAGTTTGAACCATACAAATATGTCTGAACAAATATTCAAAGCGTTATAGTAAATTTTCGACTCAAATTTAGGGGGTAAAAATAAAAGATTAACTGCAGAAGAACTAATTACACCTACCATAACAAGTACAAATCTGTAAAATGCAGAAACATAAAAGTTACCAGTATGTGTTCCCATAATTATTAATGCAGTTATACTTGCAAGTGTAGCTACATGTTCCAAATTAAAACGGAATAAAATGGCAATTAATAGTATAACGGTAACACCCATGATTACTGGATTATTACCAAAAACTGTAACCATAACAACTGCAAGTAATGCACCTATGAGGTTACCAATTGCTCTTTCTGAAATTGTTTTAATGGAACGAAAAACACTTGGTTGCATCGCGATTACCGCACTGACTGCAGCGATTGCTTTTAATCCTGCTTCATCAGGGAACAGAGAAGCGATAAACAAAGCAAGTATAATAGCTATACCTGTCTTCAGAATACGTGCTCCTAATTTCAAATGTACCGCTCCTTCGTATATTTAATAAAATAATGTTTATACTTGTTATACAACGATTCCCTATAAAATTCAAGTTTATTTCATTTGACTGAATGCATAATCTACAGCTGCTAATGTTTGATCTATATCTTTTTTAGTGTGTTCAGTTGTTAAAAACCATGCTTCAAATTTGGATGGTGCAAGGTTAATTCCTTGATGTAACATGAGTTTGAAGAATTTAGCAAACGCTTCTCCATCTGAATTTTCAGCTTGGTCATAATGTGTGACAACTTCATTTGTGAAGTAAAGCGTCAATGCACCATATACTCTATTAACAGTTGCAGTTATATGGTGTTTTTGAATTAGTTCATTCAAGCCTTCCTCTAAGCGTTTTCCTAAATCGTTGAGATGTTCATATATGCCTTCTTGTTCTAATACTTCCAATAAAGCAATACCTGCTTTCATCGATAATGGATTACCAGCCATCGTTCCAGCTTGATACGCAGGACCTAATGGTGCGACTTGTTCCATTATCTCTTGTTTGCCGCCATAACCGCCTATTGGCAAGCCACCGCCGATAATTTTCCCAAAAGCAGTCAAATCGGGGTAAACTTTGTAAAGATCTTGCGCACCACCATAATGGAAACGAAAGGCAGTAATGACCTCGTCATAAATTACTAAACTTCCATTATTATGTGTGATTTCATTTACTTGTTCTAAAAAACCTTGTTTAGGTTTGACCATACCAAAATTTCCAACAATCGGTTCCACTAAAACTGCCGCAATGTCATCCCCCCAATAATTAATAGCTTCTTTATATGCGTCGATATCATTATAAGGTACTGTGATAACTTCTTGCGCAACGCTTTGAGGCACACCTGCTGAATCAGGAGAACCTAATTGGGAAGGTCCACTGCCAGCTGCTACTAATACTAGGTCTGAGTGACCGTGATATTGACCTGAAAATTTGATTATTTTATTTCTTCTAGTATATGCGCGGGCTACACGTATGGTTGTCATCACAGCTTCTGTCCCTGAGTTTACAAAACGAATTTTTTCTAATGAAGGAATTGCATCGCGTAATTTTTTGGCAAAGTCTATTTCCAACTCTGTAGGTGTACCATATAAAACACCCAGTGCAGCTTGGTCTTGAATTGCTTTTGTAATATGAGGATGCGCATGACCAGTTATAATTGGGCCGTATGCTTGTAAATAATCAATATACTTATTTCCATCTACATCATATAGATAAGCGCCTTCTCCAGATTGCATCATTACTGGAGCACCACCTCCTACAGCTTTATATGAACGAGAAGGCGAATTGACGCCACCTAATATATATTCATTTGAAAAATTTTGAAGTCTTTCACTTTCAGTAAATTTCATTAATATCAACCTCTTTTAATTTAATATTTTCGTTTATTATCGTATCATATAATTAATATTAAAAAGAAATAGGGTGAGTTATTTGTTAAAAAAAGGAGATCAATTTCCCAAATTCAAACTAGAAAATCAAAATGGGGACATTATTTCTAATGAAACGCTTAAAGGAAGTAAAGCAGTAATTTACTTCTATCCTAGAGATAATACGCCAACTTGTACTACAGAAGCATGTGATTTTAGAGATAATTTATCTTATTTTAATAAACTTGATACACAAGTATATGGTATCAGTGGAGATACAAAGAAAAAACACCAAAATTTTAGCAATAAACTTAACTTGAATTTTGATTTGCTGATAGACGAGGATTATCAATTATCTAATGAAGTTGGTGTGTATCAATTAAAAAAATCTTTTGGTAAAGAATCTATGGGGATAGTAAGAACTACATTTGTCTTAGATGAAAATGGTATTATTATAGATGTAATTGAAAAGGTTAAAGTAAAATCACAAATGGAAGAACTAAAAGCTATTTTGGGGTGAGATTAGATGAAGGCTGTCAGTTTAAAACGATTGGATGGATTAGAAGGAGATTTAGTTGATACTTTTCCAAATGTAAATTTTGTATTTACGAGTGGTATTTCGGAAATAAATGATAACGATAAAAAAGATCTAGATATTTTATTTGGATATGATAGTGCAATAGATCAAACATTCTTAGAGGAATGTCCAAATTTAAAGTGGCTAGCTTGGTATTCCACTGGGGTTAATAAGCTACCATTAGAGTACATTGATAACCAAAACATATTACTTACTAATGGGAAGGGTGTGCACGCTAAACAAATGTCCGAATTCATCATAGCTTTTATTTTAGACGATTATAAGCATATGAGCACTTCTTTCATTAATCAAAAACATAAATATTATGATTCTAAATTAACTGGTAAAAGAGTTAGTGGACAAAAAGTTTTATTTTTAGGAACAGGTAGTATTGCACAAAAAACAGCGAAAATAGCAAATGCAATGGATGTAATTGTTCAAGGCGTCAATACTTCAGGACATTCAGTAGACGGTTTTTCACAAGTATATGCGATTGATGAGTTGACATCAGCTCTACCTGAAGCGGATATTGTTGTAAACACATTACCGGAAACAAAAGATACGATTCATTTACTTCAAAGAAGCCATTTCGAGGCGATGAAAGATACTGCATTGTTTATTAATGTAGGCAGAGGCACTATCGTGGATGAAAATATTATAGCTAACGTTTTAAAAGACAAATTGATAAGACATGCATATTTAGACGTGTTTGAAAATGAACCATTAAATCCAGATAATCAACTCTACAACCTAGATAACATTTCAATAACAGCGCACATTACGGGGAATGGGATAGAAAATCAGGAAGAAGTAACTGATATTTTCCAAAGAAATCTAGTATATTTTCTCAATAACCATGAGCTAATTGAGAATGTGGTTAACCCTCAAGCAGGATATTGATTGAAATGAGCTTTAGTTATTGACATTTCCTTAACTCAACCGTTATATTAATATTAAGTAATAATAATTATTAAATAGAAAGATGGTGAGGGAAATGAGTGCAGAGATGGAAACAGTTGAACATCAATTAGAAGATTCAATAGCATCGTTAAGAGATAATGGCATTAGAATAACGCCACAAAGACAAGCCATTTTAAAGTTTTTAATTGCTTCAGAAACGCATCCAACAGCTGATGAAATTTATCAAGCACTTTCACCTGATTTTCCAAATATAAGTGTTGCAACTATATATAATAACTTACGTGTATTTAAAGGCATAGGTATTGTAAAAGAATTACCTTATGGAGATGCTTCAAGCCGTTTCGACTTCAACACACATAATCACTATCATGTTATATGTGAAAATTGCGGCAAGATCGTAGATTTCCACTATCCACAACTCCATGAAGTTGAACAGTTAGCTCAGCACGTAACAAACTTCGATGTAACGCACCACCGTATGGAAATTTATGGTTTATGTAAAGATTGCCAAGATAATGAAAAATAATAGCATCGATTAAAATTTATAAAAATTAATTTACTAAAGTGTGAGGCTTCGTTTTATTAACGAAGCCTTTTTCTTATCTATAATATAGAAGAAACAACAAATGAAAGAAGTAAATTGATTTATAAGCGCAGTTAAATGGTTCCAATATACTTCCATTTTGGAAACTTAATTGAATGGATATACTCAAAATCATCCTATAATTCATCAAAATACTTACACTTTTTAATATTTTAATACATATTAAAAATAAATAGTTATCTCTAAGGTAAAATTTAACTAAAAAGATTTAGAATTTGAATTGACGATTGTGATTAAACTTGATATTATATAAAAGTCGTCAAAACGAGATGGCAACCAAAAACAAACCAAACAAAAAAATATTACAAAGTGTAAATTTGACACTTGTTAAAACCTTTGAATGGTTATACAATATTAAATGTTGAGTTAACAAACGAAATAAAGTTAAATAAAAATAAACAAAATTTATTATTGACTTAACAAAAACTTAATGTTACAATTAATTCTTGTAACGCATCAATGAACATTGAAAACTGAATTGCAATATGTCAACGTTAATTCCGAATTCAACATTAAATGTTGATTCAAAAACAACGTGTTATTGATAACACAAATTAGTATTTTATGAGCTAATCAAACATCATAATTTTTTATGGAGAGTTTGATCCTGGCTCAGGAT
>FLSG01585626.1_pt1 | contig 20913 bp, 14 predicted proteins | sample 1550511 | NCBI WGS metagenome assembly FLSG01 (sample SAMEA4031768, study PRJEB14383) | metagenome | biome: human; feature: oral; material: saliva | place: Philippines | collected 2014
AGTACTAGGGCGAGCGAAAGCGAGGCGTAGTGTCCGTACTCTCTTTTATGAAAAATTGGGAATAAATACGAAGTCAAAGGCAAACTTATGTTGAATGAGCGCTGATACCTCAAAGAAATGAGAAATCTATGTTGGATGGGCAACGATACCCCAAAGAAATTGGAAATCTATGTTGAATGAGCGTCGATACCCCAAAGAAATGGGAAACCTATGTTGAATGAGCAACGATAGCTCAAAGAAATTGGAAATCTATGTTGAATGGGCAATGATAGCTCAAAGAAATTGGAAATCTATGTTGAATGGGCAATGATACCTCAAAGAAATGGAAAACCTATGTTGAATGAGCAACGATACCTCAAAGAAAACGAAAAACAATGTTGAATGAGTAGCGATACCTCAAAGAAAACAGAAAACAATGTTGAATGAGCAACGATAGCCCAAAGAAAACGAAAAACAATGTTGAACGAAAAGTAATAGCTCAAAGAAACAGGAAATCTTTGTGCTAGCAAAAGAGCAAGGATTACAAGTTCCATGATAATGTTCTTTTATTTTTTTAGTACATAGTAATTTTTAAAAAATTCTTTTGTTCTATTAATATTTTCAATCATATTCTCAATTATTATAGGCAATGAGTTTGTTTATTGTTATAATAAGAAAGATTAAATTTTATGTCTTTCCCATACATCTAGGGATGAATGAAGTTAGGAGATAAAAACAATGTTGCGTTTTTTTCCAGAAAAAAATAAAACTTTTCAAGAAGAACAAGAGTATACTTTTGATTCAGAATTACCTGTGCCTAAACATATAGCAATTATTATGGACGGTAATGGTCGTTGGGCACAAAATCGCAGGTTACCACGGGTAGCTGGACACAAAGAAGGAATGGAAACAGTAAAAAAGATCACTAAGCATGCTTCTTATTTAGGTGTTAAAGTGTTAACACTCTATGCTTTTTCAACAGAAAATTGGAAAAGACCTGAAGAAGAAGTCAATTTTTTGATGCAACTACCGGTTGACTTTTTTGATACTTTTGTGCCAGAGTTAATGAAAGAAAATGTTCGTGTAAATGTAATGGGAGAATATGATGTCTTACCGGCGCATACAAGGGATGCAGTCAATCGAGCGGTAAAGCAAACAAGTGAAAATACAGGAATGATTTTAAACTTTGCTTTAAATTATGGCAGTCGGTCAGAAATGGTTTCGGCGGTGAAAAGTATTGCATCAGATATTACCGCAAAAAATATTGAAGTTGAGCAGATCGATGATGATTTTATCGCTGACTACTTGATGACAGGTTTCTTGCCTAAAGAAATTCGTGATCCAGAAGTTCTGATACGCACCAGCGGAGAAGAACGTATCAGCAACTTTTTATTGTGGCAAATCGCTTATAGCGAGCTACTATTTACAAAAGAGTTATGGCCGGATTATAGTGAAGCCTCTCTTGAAAACTCGATTGCAATTTTTCAACATCGAAATCGTCGTTTTGGCGGTTTGAAAAACAAGGAGGAAAATAAATGAGACAACGGGTCATTACAGCGGTTATCGCGTTGGTACTTTTTTTGCCCATTATCTTTTTTGATTTCGGTGGAATTTCAGTACAATTATTAGGCGCTTTGCTAGCAGTCGTGGGTGTTTACGAACTCTTTAGGATGAAAGGCTTGGCAATTATCAGTTTTGAAGGGATACTATCAATCATTGGCGCACTCGTGTTAGTATTACCCAACAATCCTTGGTTTTCGTATTTACCTGATACAACGGATAAGTTAATCTTATTTTATTTCATTGTTATGCTTTTACTAGGGGTATCAGTGATATCAAAAAATATGTATACTATTGATGAAGCAGGTTTTCCTGTATTAGTTAGTTTATATGTAGGTGTTGGGTTGCAAAACTTTGTAGAAGCAAGATCTACTGGTTTATTGCTACTTTTGTTTGGGCTTTTTATTGTATGGGCTACTGATATCGGTGCTTATATGGTAGGAAGAAAATATGGTAGACGAAGTCTTTGGCCAGCGATATCTCCTAATAAAACAGTTGAAGGAGCTATAGGCGGCATTTTAAGTGCACTTTTTATCGCAATTGTCTTTTTGATTATTTATCCAGGAAGCCTTTATTTTGAATACGGTTCTTTTATCATGCTTTTTTGGACAATCATTTTATCGGCGGTCGGCCAATTTGGCGATTTAGTCGAGTCAGCGATTAAAAGACATTATCAAGTGAAAGATTCAGGTAACATTTTACCAGGGCATGGCGGCATTTTAGACCGTTTTGATAGTATGTTATTTGTTTTTCCTATTATGCATTTGATTGGCTTATTCTAATATTAGAAAAGTTACTGAGCATTTTCGAAATGATCGGAAATGCTTTTTTAAATTCTTATTACAATCAATCTCATTGATTGTTAATTACATAAGATGTGATAAAATAATGAGTAATCTTTGAGATACTTTGACGAAAGAGAGGAAACATACCATGAAGACATTGATTACATTTTTAATCGTCTTCTCAGTAGTTGTGGTAATACATGAATTTGGACATTTTTATTTTGCTAAGAAATCGGGCATTTTAGTTCGTGAATTTTCTATTGGCATGGGTCCTAAGCTATTCAGCCACCAAGCTAAAGACGGTACGACTTATACCATACGAGCCATACCGATGGGTGGTTATGTTCGGATGGCAGGCTATGAGGATGAAGAAGAACTAAAAGCTGGAATGCCGGTATCTTTGGAAGTAAATGAGAACAACGAAGTCATTAAAATCAATACAAGTTCAAAAGTACAGTTAGAAAATGCGATCCCCTTGGAAGTGACTCGTTATGATTTGACTGAGGCACTTGAAATTACGGGATTTGTTAATGGAAATGAAGATAATGTAGCAAGCTATTCAGTAAATCATGAAGCGATGATTATTGAAGAAGACGGCACGCAACTGCGTATTGCACCAAGTGATGTACAGTTTCAATCTGCTAAATTATGGCAAAGAATGCTGACAAATTTTGCGGGACCTATGAATAATTTCTTATTAACGATTGTGTTATTCATTGCCATTGTATTTTTACAAGGCGGCGTTCCTAATGAAGACTCAACAGTACTTGGTGAAGTCGATCCTAATGGTGCAGCAGCAACAGCCGGTTTAAAATCGGGGGATGAAATTGTAGCTATCGATCAAGAAGAAGTATCAAGTTGGCCTGAGCTGCAACAAACGGTTCAACAACAACCTGATGAAGAGTTATCTCTTGAAGTCAGTCGAGATGACCAAACTTTTTCTGTAGATGCAACGCCTGAAAGCGTAGAATCGGGTAATCAAGATATTGGGCAATTGGGCGTACAGGCATCGCTTAAAACTGGTTTTTGGGACAAAGTAGTAGGCGGTGTGAAAGAAAGTTGGGACATGCTCGTCCAAATTTTAGCTGCCTTAAAAAACTTGGTAACTAATTTTAGTTTGGACCAATTAGGCGGACCGGTTGCTATTTTCCAAATGTCTGATCAAGCTGCTCAACAGGGCGCTATGACAGTCTTACTTTTGACCGCTATGATATCAGTCAATTTAGGGATCGTGAACTTACTACCTATTCCTGGTTTGGACGGTGGAAAATTACTACTTAATATAGTCGAAGCTATACGAGGAAAACCAATCAGTGAAGAAAAAGAAGGGATGATCACCTTAGTAGGTTTTGGTTTGTTGATGTTATTAATGGTATTAGTCACTTGGAATGATATCCAGCGCTTTTTCTTTTAAACCTAGGCCCTTAATTTAGATAGATGGGCCGTTATTTCAAATTCGTATAGTAAAGAACAGCGTTGTTTTAAATGAGGAGTGTATTATGAAACAATCAAAACTTTTAATTCCGACAATGCGAGAAATTCCCAACGATGCAGAAGCTAAAAATTTACAGCTACTGTTAAGAGCTGGTTTTATTCGACAAGTATCAGGTGGCGTTTATGCTTATTTACCATTAGCAACTCGTGTATTAAAAAAAATGTATGCGATCATTGGTGAAGAGTTTGAAAAAATTGGTTCAGTAGAAATCAAAATGCCCACATTGTTGCCGTCGTCTTTATTAGAAAATACTAGTGAAGTTGGTTATGACGATAAAGCTTATAATTTAAAAAATCGTACAGGAAAAGAGTTTGTTTTAGGCTCTGCTTATGAAGGGCTAATTAGCGAGTTGATCGGTGATGAAATTTCTTCTTATAAACGATTGCCATTAACCCTTTTTCAAATTGCTACGAAATATCGTAATGATAAACGTTCCCGCTTTGGTTTATTGCGTAGCCACGAATTTATCCTAAGCGATGCCTATTCTTTTCATGCAACCGAGGAAAGTTTAAATGAAATGTATCGAGCGTACCAAAAGGCTTTTGAGCATATTTTTGAACGTTTAGGCGTTAAAGTAAAAGGTTTATTGGGAGATAGTCAAATTGACGAACAAACCGATGCTTTTGAATATATGGCTCTTTCAGAGTCAGGAGATAAAATCGGCGCTTTTTCAACGGGAAGTAATTATGCATCTGACTTGCAGGCAGCAACAAGTGCTTTTGTTTCAAAAAAATCTCATGAACCTAACAAGGAAATTGAAGAAGTTACTTTTGCAGAAAAAGAAAATCTAGAAGAAGCAGCACAAGCTTTATCTATTCCTTTACAAAAAACAATTAAGGCGCAACTTTATCTAGCAGATGATCAGCTGATTCTTGTTTTAGTTCGAGCAGATCAGAAAGTAAATGAATTAAAGCTTAAGAAACACCTAGAAGTAGCCCAATTAATCGCTGCCGATGAAACACAAAGCCAAGCATATTTTCAAACACCTTTGAGTTATCTAGGACCTGTTGATGTGCCGGATAAATGTAAAATCTATGCAGATTTACAAGTCCAAGATTTGGCAAATGCTTTGACAGGTGCAAATAAGGAAAATACTTATTTGAAAAATGTTAATCCAGACAAAGACTTTCCGGTGGACCAATATGCTGATTTACGTTTAGTACAAGAAGGTGATACCTCACCTGATAATTTAGGGACTTTGGAACTAAAAAAAGGTGTCGAAGTCGGACGTATGATAAAAGTCGGTACTTATTTTAGTGAAAGATTGAAAACAGCTGTATTAGATGAAAATGGACAACATGTACCCGTGCAAATGGGGTATTATGAGCTAGGAATTAGCCGTTTATTAGCGACCATCGTGGAACAAAATAGCGATGAAGATGGGATTAATTGGCCAGCAGAGATTGCGCCTTTTGACTTGCATATTGTGCAAACGAATATGGAAGATGAAGAACAAACAGCGCTAACAAATAGCGTGGAAGAAATGATGTTAGAAGCTGGTTATCAAGTTTTAGTAGATGATAGACAAGAAAGAAGCGGTGTGAAATTTGCTGATGCGGATTTAATTGGCTGTCCAGTCCGTATTACTGTTGGTAATAAAGCCAATGAAGGAGCTGTCAGTATTAAATTTAAACAAACGCAAGCAAAAATTGAAGTGAAAAAAGAAGAATTAGTTTCAACACTTGCCATTTTACTGAATTCAGAAGGCTAATAAGGGGCTGTAACATAAGAAAATAACCGAACTATATTTGATAAGTTTTGTTTAGCAGAAAATTACGATGAGCGTCTGTTGAAGCTAAAAAACAATCTTTCTATAGTTCGGTTGTTTTGTTAACAAAAAGTCACTTTCATTGTCTTTTTAAAACGCGTATACTAGTAAAGAAAGATTGTTACATTAAGGAGTGTATGAACTTGTCAAAGGAAGAAGAAACATTTGAAATTCTCTTAGATCAAATCCAACTTGATGAAACTATGCGAGAAAATCCTTTGATCAAACAAGGAAAAATCAAACAAGTTATTGTCCACAAACAATCGCAAAATTGGACCTTTGTTTTAAGCTTTGCAAAAATTTTACCAGCGATGATCTATCAAAGTTTTCGTCAAAATTTAGAAATGGCTTTTCAAGATATTGCTTCAGTTGATATGGTCGTTGAAGCCGACGATAATCAATTTGATGAGCAGCTATTACAGGAATATTGGCCACTGATACTGGCAGATCAAAAATGTGCAACACCTTTTGTACAGCAAGTATTAAAAAGTCAGCAACCCTTTATGGACGGTTCAAAAGTTATCCTGCCGATTTCTAATGAAGCAGTGATCCCCAATTTGCAGCAACAATATTTGCCTATGGTAGAAAAAATTTACCAATCTTTTGGCTTTGCCAAATTTCGTATTAAACCAGAATTTGATCAAAAACAAGCAACTGAAAATAAAGAACAGTTGGAAGCTTTTCAAAAAGAACAACAAGAAGCGTTTATGCAACAAGCAGCAGAATCGATTGCATCCCATAAACAACAAAAGAAAGAGAAAAAACAAGAAAGTCAGCCATTGGATGGTCCGATCACACTAGGAAGAAATATCTCACAAGATGAATTAGTTACACCTATGGATAATATTTTAGAAGAAGAGCGTCGGATGACGATTCAAGGTTATGTTTTTGACAAAGAAGTTCGTGAACTTCGCTCAGGTAGACAGTTGTTGATTTTGAAGATTACTGACTACACTTCTTCTTTTGTTGCTAAAAAATTCTCAAATGGTGAAAAAGATGAACAGGTCTTTGAAGCGATTCAAGCAGGTAGTTGGATGAAAATCCGTGGTAGTATCCAAGAAGACACTTTTATGCGGGATCTCGTGATGAATGCGCAAGACTTAGTTGAAGTCAAACATGAAAGTCGGAAGGATTACGCTAAAGAAGACGAAAAACGAGTGGAACTTCATTTACACTCGAATATGAGTACAATGGATGCTACCAACAGCGTTAGTGAATTAGTAGAACAAGCGGGAAAGTGGGGACATAAAGCAGTCGCTGTGACAGACCATGGGGGCGTGCAGTCATTTCCAGAAGCACACCAAGCAGGCCAGGATAACGGCGTGAAAATTATTTATGGCGTTGAGGCCAATGTGGTAGATGATGGCGTTGCGGTTGCTTATAATCCTCAAGATGTTTCTTTGTCTGATGCAACTTATGTGATTTTTGACGTGGAAACCACAGGACTATCGGCAGTCTATGATTCAATTATCGAACTAGCAGCGGTCAAGATGCATAAAGGAAACGTGGAAGATTCTTTTGAAGAGTTTATCGATCCCGGACATCCGCTTTCTAGTACAACAGTGAACTTGACTGGTATTACCGATGAAATGGTGAAAGGCTCCAAATCTGAAGAAGAAGTACTGCAAGCTTTCCAAGAATTTTCTGAAGGTTGTGTTTTAGTAGCGCATAATGCTTCATTTGATATGGGATTTTTAAATATGAGCTATAAGCGGAATAATATTGCTGAAGCCTCTAATCCGGTAATCGATACTTTAGAATTAGCGCGTTATCTATACCCCGAATTTAAGCGTTTTGGCTTAGGCGTATTGACGAAAAAATTTGGTGTATCCTTAGAACAACATCATAGAGCGGTCTATGACGCTGAAGCAACGGGACATTTGGCTTGGATTTTTGTAAAAGAAGCGATGGAAAAACATGAAATGTATCTACATAAAGATTTGAATCGTCATGTAGGAAGCGCCAATTCAATCAAAGCTGCTCGTCCGTTTCATGCTTCGATTTTGGTTAAAAACCAAAAGGGATTAAAAAACTTATTTAAATTAATTTCAATGTCGAATGTAAAATACTTTCACGATAAGCAACCGCGCATCCCTCGTTCTGAACTTGTGAAGTTTCGTGAGGGATTAATGATTGGAACGGCTTGTGATAAAAATGAAGTTTTTGTTGCGATGATGCAAAAAGGTTACGAGGAAGCCAAAGAATTAGCGAAGTTTTATGATTATATTGAAGTAATGCCTAAAGCTGTTTATGCGCCTTTAATTGAACAAGAATTAATCAAAAATGAAAAAGATTTGGAAGATATCATTGCCAAATTGGTAAATATCGGTGAAGAATTGGACAAACCAGTTATTGCTTCTGGAGATGTTCATTATATAAACGAAGAAGAAGCGATTTACCGTAAAATTTTGATCAATTCGATGGGAGGCGCGAACCCACTAAATCGTCATACTTTACCTGACGTTCATTTCCGTACCACAGATGAAATGTTAACGGAATTCCAATTTTTAGGTAATGAAAAAGCTAAAGAAATAGTAGTAGATAATCCTAACCAATTAAATGACAATTGCGAAGTTGTCATTCCAGTAAAAGATAAGTTATATACACCCAAAATTCCAGGCTCAGAAGAGGAAATTACCGACTTAAGTTATTCACAAGCCAAAAAACTTTACGGTGATCCACTACCTGAGATTGTTGAAAAACGTTTAGAAAGAGAACTTGAATCGATTATTGGCAATGGCTTTTCTGTTATTTACTTGATTTCACAAAAATTAGTTTTAAAAAGTAATAAAGACGGCTATTTGGTAGGTTCAAGAGGGTCAGTTGGCTCCAGTTTAGTAGCGACAATGACGGGGATTACTGAAGTAAACCCATTATCTCCCCATTATTATTGTCCAGAATGTCAGTATTCAGAATTCTATGAGGATGGCTCTTATGGTTCCGGTTTTGATATGCCGGAAAAAGATTGCCCGAAATGTGGGACTCGTTTGAAAAAAGATGGGCACGATATTCCTTTTGAAACCTTTTTAGGATTTAACGGTGATAAAGTACCCGATATTGATTTGAACTTTGCTGGTGAATATCAAGCTGAAGCTCATAATTATACCAAAGTATTGTTTGGTGAAGATTATGTTTATCGTGCAGGAACGATTAGTACGGTAGCTGATAAGACAGCTTTTGGTTTTGTAAAAGGTTATGAACGAGATTACAATTTAAACTTTAGAAACGCAGAAGTGGATCGCCTAGCTAAAGGTGCTAGTGGCGTCAAACGTACGACCGGTCAGCACCCGGGTGGGATTATTGTTATTCCAGATGATATGGATGTTTATGACTTTACGCCAATCCAATATCCAGCTGATGATTTGAACGCAGAATGGCGTACGACGCACTTTGATTTCCACTCTATTCATGATAATGTTTTGAAATTGGATATCTTAGGACACGATGACCCTACAGTCATTCGGATGTTACAAGATTTATCGGGTATCGATCCACTAACGATTCCAACAGATGATCCTGAAGTGATGCGGATTTTTGAAGGAACGGAAGTACTAGGTGTAACTTCTGATCAAATTTATTCTAAAACAGGAACATTAGGGATTCCTGAATTTGGGACCCGTTTTGTCAGAGGAATGCTTGAAGAAACCAATCCAACTACTTTTGCGGAATTACTACAAATTTCTGGTTTATCCCATGGTACTGATGTTTGGTTAGGAAATGCTGATGAGCTGGTACGTCAAGGAATTGTTGATTTGGCGCATGTTATCGGTTGTCGGGACGATATTATGGTATATTTAATGCATGCTGGTCTTGATGCTGGAATGGCTTTTCAAATTATGGAACATGTCCGTAAAGGTAAAGGGATTCCAGATGAATGGCAAGCGGAAATGAAAAAAAATAATGTCCCGGACTGGTACATTGATTCTTGCTTAAAAATTAAGTATATGTTCCCTAAAGCCCATGCTGCAGCTTATGTGCTAATGGCTTTGCGGGTTGCTTATTTTAAAGTATATTTTCCTATTCTTTACTATTGTGCTTATTTTTCAGTTCGCGCAGATGATTTTGACCTAGTTACCATGTGTAAAGGAAAAAACGCGGTAAAAGAGCGAATGAAAGAAATTACTGATAAAGGAATGGACGCTTCCGCTAAGGAAAAAAATCTATTAACAGTACTTGAGTTATGTAACGAAATGTTGGAACGTGGTTATGAGTTTGGCATGATTGATTTATACAAGTCTGATGCTGTTAACTTTGTTATTGAAGATAATAAATTGATCGCACCATTTCGTGCGGTGCCAAGTTTAGGAACAAACGTAGCCAAGCAAATTGTAAAAGCACGAGAAGACGGACCATTTTTATCAAAAGAAGATCTTGCAAATCGTGCGAAAGTTTCAAAAACACTAATTGATTATATGTCTGATAATGGTGTTTTAAATGACTTACCAGATGAAAATCAATTATCTTTATTTGATATGCTATAGATAAAAAAGCTTTGACCTTTGGGTTAAAGCTTTTTTTAAAGGAAGATTTTTGGGCGAGTTTAGTAGGTTAAGTTTTGCTAAGCACACTGGATTTTAAAAGTAATGAGAGTATTGAGATTTAAGAACAACGAAATAAGAAAGTAATGAGACTAAATTATTTTAAGAACATTAGTTTTAGAAAGTTATGCGATTAAATTTATCCTTTCTTACAAAATAGGCGTTTTTCTAGTAAACAAGCACATAAGAATGCCAAAATAATGAGACTAATTATAATTAAGAACAAAAGAATACCAAAGTAATGTGATTAACTTCTTTTAAGGACAGTAAATTTGAAAAATCGTGTGCTAGTTTAACTTATCCTTAAATTCCTATTCTATGTTAAAATAAATGGGAAGTGTGAGAAGGAGTGAAAAGATGTATACTGTCACAAGTATCCGTAAACTAAAGGGTATTTTTTACCAGGTAACGATTGATAACCAAGAGAAAATTAGAGTTTCGGAAGATCTATTGGTTCGTTTTCGTTTATTAAAAGGCAGCGAATTATCAGAGGAAAAGCTAGCAGAAGTCAAAGAACAAGCCAGCTATGATTATGGCTTGCAAGAAGCTTTAAACTATATCAGTTATCAATTACGTACAGAAAAAGAAACGCGGACTTACTTACAGAAAAAAGAAATTCCATTAGAAGATCGCCATAAAATTGTCGCTCGTTTAAAAGAACTGGATGTATTAAATGATAAGACTTATGCAGTGAGTTATGTGCGTACACAAATTCGTTTAAGCGATAAGGGGCCCGCTAATTTATATCAACAATTGCGTAAAAAAGGTGTACAAGATGATTTCATTGATGAGGCGCTGGAATTATACACACCAGAATTACAGGCAGAAATTGCTGCACACACTGCGGCAAAAGGCGTAAAGAAAATTCGTGGCAAGAGTTATCGTGAAACTTTACAGAAATTGCGGATGAATCTGACTAAAAAAGGTTTTAATCAAGATATTATCCAGCAAGCTGTTGACCAACTTGAATATGAAATGGATGAAACTCAAGAGTGGGAAATATTACAAAAAGAAGGACAGAAGTTATTACAGCGGGATCGTTCAAAAGATAATGGCAAGAAAAAAATGAAAATCAAGCAAAAGTTGTATCAAAAAGGATTTACGACGGACTTGATTCAACAATTTATTGATAAGGAAGAATTAAATGAAGAGTAAGATGTGGGATCAACCAACGATTCAAGCCTTTCAAGCAAGCTTGTTGGATTGGTATTATAAAAACAAAAGGAATCTACCTTGGCGCGCGAATACTGATCCATATAAAGTATGGATTTCAGAAATTATGTTACAGCAAACGCGTGTAGATACAGTGATCGACTATTATTATCGATTCATGGAAGAATTTCCTAGAATTCAGGACTTAGCTGAAGCTGATGAAGAAAAACTATTAAAAGTTTGGCAAGGGCTAGGTTATTATTCTAGAGCTAGGAACTTAAAAGTTGCGGCAAATCAAATTCAAGAAGATTTTAATGGTGAATTTCCTGATACCGTTGAAGGAATTCGTAGTTTAAAAGGCATCGGACCTTATACAGCTGGTGCGATTGCAAGTATTTCTTTTGGCTTGCCGGAACCAGCTATTGATGGCAATGTGATGCGAGTCATTAGTCGTCTTTTTGGCGTCGAAGAAGATATCGCCAAATCAAGTACATATAAAATATTTGATGGAATTCTTCGTGCGATTATTTCACACGAGCATCCAGGAGATATGAATCAAGCTTTGATGGAAGTAGGAGCGACAGTTTCTACCCCTTCGGCCATGGAATGTCCTGCTTGGCTTAAACCGTTTTGCTATGCTTGTGCTCATGACGCCCATGATAAATTTCCGGTAAAAACCAAGAAGGCTAAGCCTAAAGATGTCTATTATCTGGCTGCAGTTATTGAAAATAATGCGCATGAACATTTATTGATTCAACGTCCGGAAAATGGTCTGTTAGCAAAAATGTGGCATTATCCTTTAAAAGAGGTTGACGTAAAAGAGTATCAAGAGTTAAAACAATATTGGCAAAAAGAAGACACCAATCAATTAACATTGGATTTAGTCTCTGAAGATGAAGCGCCGGATATTTTTAGTGAGTGGCCAGTAGTATGGCAAAAAAGACATCTTGGTGAAGTGACCCATACATTTACACATTTAAAATGGCATATTCTTATTTTTTACGGTCGTACACAAAATGATTTTTCACCGGAAAATGGTAAATGGTTAGATGAGCAGTCTTTTTCAACCCTTGTTTTTCCCAAAGTGCAACAAAAAATCATCCAACAGTTCAATAAAACTCATAAAGTTAGATGACATTTATAGCAAACAATGAAATTTATTGCTATAATAATTATGGTGCCGGTGTAAAACACCCAAGCAAATACGAGTTTCGTAAGGTGAGGGTTGCTATGAGAATGCCTAAAGAAGGCGAGTTTGTTAGTATTCAAAGTTACAAACATGATGGCAATTTGCATCGAACGTGGCGCGATACGATGGTATTGAAAACTAGCGAGCAGTCGTTGATCGGATTAAATGACCATACTTTAGTTACCGAATCAGACGGCAGACGCTGGGTCACCCGCGAACCAGCTATTGTTTTTTTTCATAAAAAATACTGGTTCAATATAGTAGCAATGATACGAGAAAAGGGGGTTTCCTATTATTGTAATCTAGCTTCCCCGTTTATTTTAGACGAAGAAGCGCTGAAATATATTGATTACGATTTGGACATCAAAGTTTTTCCAGATGGTGAAAAACGATTGTTGGATGTGGACGAATATGAACTACATGGTAAACTGATGCATTATCCAAACAATATTGATTACATTTTAAAAGAAAACGTCAAAATTTTAGTTGATTGGATCAATAATGGAAAAGGACCTTTCTCAGAAGGGTACGTCGATATATGGTATGATCGCTACAAGCAATTGTCGCATAAATAAAAAGCTGCCGATTTTCGGCAGCTTTTTTACGTAAAAGAAGATGGACATAGCTATTGGAATGTATTTAAAAAAATGAAATAGCACAAAGAAACTGGAAAACACTGAGGAATCTGACCAGTTAGCTCAAAGAAACTAGAAAGCTATGTTGAATGAGCAACGATACCTCAAAGAAACTAGAAAACAGTGAGGAATCTGACCAGTTAGCTCAAAGAAATCAGAAAACACTGAGGAATTTGAAAGGATAGCTCAGAGAAACTGGAAAACAATGAGGAATCTGACTGGATACCTCAAAGAAATAGAAAAGCTATGTTGAATGAGCAGCGATACCTCAAAGAAATCCAAAAAGCAATGTGCTGTCAGAAGTGCTCAAGAGTTTTTCAGGATAAAAATTATAAAAAGCAGCTATTTTTCAGGCTGCTTCGGCTATTTATCTACTATCACAGCTATAAAGCTCAACTAAAATAAATTTTTTGTCATTGTAATGTGCTCAATACCTGCATCCAAAAAGATGTCTCCTTCTTCTTGATAGCCTAAATTTCGATAAAAGTTTTGCGCACTGATTTGTGCACCTAAAGTCATTTTTTGATAATCATGATTACTTGCATAGTTTTCTGCTTCTTGCATAATAACCTTTCCATAATGATGTTTTCTAGCTTTTTTCACGACAGCCATACGTTGTACTTTGATAGTATTATTATCAGAAGGAAGTAAGCGAACAGTGGCTAGGGCTTTATTTTGATCATTATATAAAACAAAGTGAATTGCTTGTTGTTCGTTTTCATCAATTTCTCTTTCGACAGGAACTTGTTGTTCCTTTATAAAAACTTCTTTTCTAATAGCTAATGCATCAGCATAGCTACTATTTTGTGTATCTTTTGTATGAATTACGTGCATTTTATCACCTCGATAAGATTATATCTTTTTGCTGAAAAATTGGCTAGTTAAAAATTCCGAAAACAAAAGATAAATATTTTTGTAATGTGAATCGGTTTTCATTGAAAAGAAAAAAGCTTTGTGGTAGCATTTTATTGTGGTTGAAAACCACGTTTTTTTTATAAAAATTGAAAATCTAAGGAGCGAATGCAACTATGAATGCTGACCCCGGGAGTCAGTCGCTGATAGCCCAGTTGTTGTTATTACTTGTTTTAACAATAGTGAATGCTTTTTTAGCAGCATCAGAAATTGCTGTGGTTTCGATCAACAAAAGTCGGATCGAACAACAAGCCGAAGAAGGAGATAAAAAATCTCAGAAACTTTTACACACGTTAAAAGACCCAACGAATTTTTTATCAACCATTCAAGTTGGAATCACATTAGTTAATATTTTATCTGGTGCATCGCTAGCTTCACAATTAGCACAACGTCTTTCGCCTTATTTAGGTGGAGGAGCTGCTGCAACAAGTATTGCACATATCATTATGGTTATGCTTTTAACCTATATTTCGATTGTTTTTGGTGAATTATATCCAAAACGTATCGCCATGAGTAAGACCGAAGAGGTAGCGAAATTTGCTTCTGGTATTATTCGTGTTATCGGAAATATTGCAAAACCATTTGTATGGTTGCTATCAGCATCGACAAATCTACTCGCACGAATAACCCCAATGGAATTTGATGACGAGGACAGTAAAATGACGCGTGATGAGATGCGTTATATGATGGAAACAGAAGGTGTCTTTGAAGATGAAGAGTTATCTATGCTTCAAGGTGTTTTTTCATTAGACACTAAAGTAGCACGGGAAGTGATGGTACCTCGTACAGATGCTTACATGGTTGATATTAATGACAATGTAGGTGAAATCATCGAAGATATCTTAAAGCAAAATTATTCCCGAATTCCAATTTTTGATGAAGAAAAAGATAAAGTCATTGGCATTTTGCACACAAAAAATTTATTAAAGGGAGCATATAAACAAGGTTTTGCTAATATTGATTTACTTACTTTATTACAGGAACCTTTATTTGTTCCAGAGACGATCTTTATTGATGATTTATTATACGAAATGAAAAAGACACAGAATCAAATGGCAGTTTTATTAGATGAATATGGTGGTGTAGTTGGTATCGCAACACTGGAAGACTTGTTAGAAGAAATTGTAGGCGAAATTGACGATGAGACAGATGAAGTCGAAACGCTTTATAAAAAAGTTTCGGAATCTGAATACATTATTCAAGGCGGTATGCTGATTGAAGAATTCAATGAAGCCTTTGATACTAATCTTCATATGTCTGATGTGGATACCATGGCAGGTTATTTGATTACAGCTTTAGGAGAAATTCCTGAAGAAGGTGAAAAATTAACTTTTGAAGTGGATAATTTAACCTTGGTGTCAGAACAAACTGTTGGACCACGTGTTTTAAAGATTCGCGTCATCTTTCATGATCCAACAAAAAAAGATGAAGTAGAACCTGAAGAAGACCGGCGCTTTTTCCATAAGGAATTTGCAGATGATGAACCTAGACGATAAAAGAGGTAGGATCTTAAAAGGTCCTGCTTTTTTTATCTCAATAGGAGCTCTGGCTATTTTTATTTATTTTTAGTTTCTGAAATGATATACTGGTCAAGTTCATACATAAAAAATGATTGATAAGCAAGTTTGAAACGAAAGGAGAGACTGTAAGAATAGCAGTCTTGCAGTATAAGAAATGGATAAAGAAGAATTAAAAAAAGAAGTCGATTCTAGACGCACCTTTGCAATTATTTCTCACCCGGATGCAGGTAAAACGACCATTACTGAGCAACTTTTGCTTTTTGGTGGTGCGATTCGTCAAGCAGGTACGGTCAAAGGGAAAAAAACAGGAAATTATGCCAAATCCGATTGGATGGATATTGAAAAACAACGTGGGATTTCAGTAACCAGTTCGGTAATGCAATTTGACTATGAAGGAAAACGTGTAAATATCTTAGACACACCGGGGCACGAAGACTTTTCTGAAGATACTTATCGTACATTGATGGCTGTTGATAGCGCGGTCATGGTAATCGATAGTGCTAAAGGAATCGAAGCACAGACGAAAAAACTTTTTAAAGTTGTAAAACAAAGAGGAATCCCGATCTTCACTTTTATTAATAAAATGGATCGCGATGGTCGTGAACCACTGGAATTATTAGAAGAACTAGAAGATTTACTCGATATTGAATCTTATCCTATGAATTGGCCGATTGGTATGGGAAGAGGATTAGAAGGGATTTATGACATTCATAATCAACGCGTAGAATTATCTCATCCGGAAAATTATGATGGTCAACGTTTCCTTTCATTAGATGACAATGGAGATATCGCTACTGAACATCCATTAAAACAAAATAGCATTTATCAACAAGCACTAGAAAATGTTGAATTGCTCCAAGAAGCCGGCGATGACTTTGATTTAGAAAAAGTAAGTCAAGGAGAACAAACACCCGTATTTTTCGGTTCTGCATTGACGAACTTTGGTGTGCAAACCTTTTTAGAAGCCTTTTTAGAATATGCGCCTAAACCTCATGCGCATAAAACTAAAGAAGAAGAGAAAGTAGATCCTTACGAAGAAGATTTTTCCGGATTTGTATTTAAAATCCAGGCAAATATGAATCCTGCTCACCGCGACCGCATTGCTTTTTTACGTATTTGTTCAGGAACCTTTACTCGCGGAATGGATGTTACCTTAGAACGAACGGGCAAGAAAACAAAATTAAGTAATGTTACCCAATTTATGGCTGACGCACGTGAAAATATTCAAGAAGCAGTCGCCGGAGATATCATCGGTATTTATGATACAGGTACTTATCAGGTGGGAGATACCCTTTATGAAGGAAAACTCAAAGTTGCTTATGAAGACTTACCGGTTTTTACCCCAGAATTATTTATGCAGGTGAATGCAAAAAATGTAATGAAACAAAAATCATTTTATAAAGGCATTCGCCAGTTAGTTCAAGAAGGGGCGATTCAAATGTATCAAACCTATATGACTGATGATTTTATTATCGGTGCTGTGGGGCAATTACAATTTGAAGTTTTCCAATATCGTATGAAAAATGAATATAATTCTGAAGTGATTATGAAGCCATTGGGGCATAAGATTGCTCGCTGGATCGATCCAAAAGATTTAGATGAAAAGATGCATTCCAGCCGCAATATTTTAGCTAAAGATCGTTTTGGTCAACCCTTATTTCTATTTGAAAATGAATTTGCTATGCGTTGGTTTAAAGACAAGTATCCCGATGTTGAATTGAAGAGTTTATTATAAAATACAAAAACAGCTTAAAAAGCACAGTTTACGAGAAAGACAGTACTTTTTAAGCTGTTTTTTAATATAAAAAACTAGGAAGTTTCACTTATTACTTTAGGAATAGAGATCTCAACAATGGCGTCATCATCATTGTCAATTTCTGTGATGTCTTCTTCATTATAGGAATCTGGAGAAAGTCTTTTTAAGAAATGTTCTTTGATTTCGTTAATTTCGGCAGGACGGATGGCTCTTTTTTTGTTGACTAATAAAAGTTCATTATGTGTAGGAGCCTCAGTGTATACAATCGAAATATCTCCCGCCGTGTAGACTTTTACCAACACCGCATCAGTATGTTCTAATTGTTGCTTGACCGGTCTTGAATGACTATTTGTAACATTTACTAGCTTCATATTGATTCACCTCACAATCTTTAAAGCTGAGTTTCCCTTCGTATCTATTATATTTTTAATTAAAAAAAAGATAAAGTATAAGGTATTAAAAAAACTGGAAAAGTACAGTAAAAGTACTTTTCCAGTAAAACAGTGGACTTATATTTATTGATTTTCATCTTCTTGTTTATTTTCTACATAGGCACTTTCTGCTGCTTCAATCTTAATTTGCCCATTGTCGTCAAGAACTGCTTTGAGTTCTGAACTTCCTGGATTATCAAGATAGTATTCAGCGATGCCATCTTCAATTTGTTCTTGAATTGTACGACGTAGTGGACGTGCGCCCATTGCTGGATCGTAACCTAATTCAACCAGTTTTTCTTTTACATCTTGTGAGACATCGATGTGAATTTTTTGATAGGAAAGCATGTTGTTAACATCGTCGAGCATTAGCGAAACGATCTTCATCAAGTTTTCCTTGCTCAATTCTTTAAATTCTACAATGCCATCAAAACGGTTTAAGAATTCAGGGTTGAAGAAGTCTTTTAGATGACTCATTACTGAATTTGTTACACCTTCACGGGCAGGACCAAAACCAACATTGGCTTCAACATTACCTGTACCAGCGTTACTTGTCATGATAATGAGTGTATCTTTAAAGCTTACCGTTCGTCCTTGAGCGTCAGTTAAGCGTCCATCTTCAAGTATTTGCAAGAACATATGCAATACATCAGGATGTGCCTTTTCCACTTCATCTAATAAGATCAAGCTGTAAGGGTTACGACGAACTTTTTCGGTCAATTGACCAGCTTCTTCATAACCAACATAGCCTGGTGGTGAACCGATTAGCTTGGATATGCTGTGTTTTTCCATATATTCAGACATATCAAAGCGGATCATCGAATCAATCGAGCCGAATAGTTCATAAGATAACTGTCTAGCAAGTTCTGTCTTACCAACACCCGTAGGCCCTACAAATAAGAAAGAACCAATTGGACGATTTTGTTTTCCTAATCCTACACGATTGCGTCGAATAGCTTTAGAAACTTTATCGATCGCTTCATTTTGACCAATAACTTGTTTTTTCAAGTCGTCACTTAAGCTACGTAATTGATTTTGTTCTTTTTCTTTTAATTCACCTACAGGGATACCTGTTTGTTGTTCGACAATTTGTTCCATTGTTTTTTCAGTGATTACAGGCATTTGTTCATCATTCACTTGTTTTTCTTTCATTTTTTCAAGTTTATTGATTTGGTCTCTGTAGTAAGCAGCTTTTTCGTAATCTTCTTCCTTAGAAGCTTGGCTTTTTTCTTGTTGCGCATCTTCTAATTTTTTATCGATCGTTTTTGGATCAACGTATTGAATGGTCAAGTTTTCTCTAGAGCCTGATTCATCCAATAGGTCGATTGCCTTATCAGGTAAGAAACGATCTTGAATATAACGGTTTGATAAATCAGCAGCTGCTTGAATCGCTTCATCAGTGTATTTTACATGGTGATAATCTTCATAGCGCGGTTGCAAACCTTTCAAAATCGAAACTGTTTCTTCAATTGTTGGTTCATCTACGCGTACTGATTGCATACGACGTTCTAAAGCCGCATCTTTTTCAATGGTACGAAACTCATTTAAAGTCGTTGCGCCGACCATTTGCAGATCGCCACGCGCTAATGCTGGTTTTAAGATATTGCCAGCATCCATGCTACCGTCGCCAGCTGTACCAGCGCCTACAATTTCATGGACTTCATCGATAAATAAGATGATATTTTCTGCTTCTCTGATTTCGCTGATCAATTGTTGCATTCTTTCTTCAAATTGACCACGAATACCCGTTCCTTGTACAAGGGAAGCTACATCAAGTCTTACCACTTGTTTGTCCATCAATTTTTGTGGTACATCGCCATCGACGATTTTTTGTGCTAAACCTTCAACGACGGCTGTTTTACCAACGCCAGCTTCACCAATTAAAACTGGATTATTTTTTGTACGACGGTTTAAAATTTCGATGACGCGTTTAATTTCATCATCGCGTCCTACAACTGGGTCGATTTGACCCTCTTTAGCTTGTTGGGTGATATTAATTCCATATTCACCTAAAAGACCTGATAAACCGGAATTGTTTGAGGGTTGACCACCATTTCCGTTATTTCCACCACCAGCTTGTGTTGGAGGTGTTTGTGAGTAATAGGAATTACCCCCTTGCATTTGAGACATTTGACGGAAGAAATCATCTAAATTCCCAAAGCCAAATGGATCTTGTTGCATACCTTGCATACCACCCATTGGGTTTTCTTGTTGATTTTTTAATTTTTGATAACAATTTTGACAAAAGTCGATTTGTCGTCTTTGTCCACCTACATTTGCATATAAATGAATGGTTGCTTCATTTTTTCCACAGTTTTGACAAAGCATCAAATCTCACAACCTTTCTTTATGTTCAAGTTCTTTTATCTTTATAAAAGGTAAAGGAAAAAGTCAAAAAACATTGACCAACTTTGACCTTTCAAATTCTATTATACAATCTTTACTATATTTTTCAAGGATTTGAACTGGAAAAGCGAAATTTTCTTAAAAAGCTTTACCTTCCTATAATAAGGAGATTTTTGCTGTAAAGCTGAATAAAGTAGCTATTAAAAAGAAAAAATCATATAAATGATTTTAGTAAAGCTTGCAGAAATTTTTCTTTTTATTATAATTTTTTTAGGAAGAGATAAAGGAGAGAAAAAATGACACAAGAAACATTTGTTGAACTATTACAACAATTAAAAGATGGTAAGATCGATAAGTTAACAGTTGAACAGCCAGATTTTCTAGAATTTCGTAAAGCTTGGCTATCTTTTAACGACCGAACGTCTTTTGTAGGGGAAGCAGGCTTACAAGGGACGATCAGCTATAGATACGAGCCAAGTGAAAAAGAAGCTTGAATTTTCGCTTAATTCTTCGATTTGTGGTGAATAAATCGCGATGTTGAAAGTCCTTGTCTCCCATAGGCTAGCCGTTGTAATAAAAAAGAAATCGGAAGGTAAAATCCTATGAAATGAGGATTTGCCCTTTCCGATTGCTATTTTTTTAAAATTTCACGGTATAAATGAAAATAAAAAAAGAATCATAAGAAAAGCTGATAAATCCAACGATTTATCCTATAATAATAGTAACGACAAAACTAAAATAGGAGGCTTTTCTTATGAATTCTGAAACCATTATACCATACAATCTCAACTTATTTGAAGATATTGACTGTGGTCCTTTAAAAGCATTTGAAGATCTTTTAGACCAG
>FLSG01003633.1_pt1 | contig 20789 bp, 19 predicted proteins | sample 1550511 | NCBI WGS metagenome assembly FLSG01 (sample SAMEA4031768, study PRJEB14383) | metagenome | biome: human; feature: oral; material: saliva | place: Philippines | collected 2014
TCTAGTTTACTTTTCCCCTTTTCCTCTTGATAAAAAAGGCTTGGCTTTCATTCTCTAGGAAGAATTTTATCTTTTTTTAGCGTCGTTCGATCATCCCTTTCTATTCTTTATTCAAAAGCGGCGATAAAAAGGGAAAATAACATAAAAGTCACCTCGTTGAACAGTCGAATGCGTTATCCACAAATTTTTATAAATCATTCAGGACAAAGCTGTTAAAATTACTTTCGGAAAAAAATGAAATAAATTAATTCTGAAAATTTTATAAATGCAATCTATAGATAGATGACTACAAAATTTTTAAAATGCTAGTTTATTAACTTATTTCAATATAATAAAGAAATCTTGAGTAGGGAGGCAAGTGTATGAATTTTTCTCTTGTTATTGTAACTTTTGCAGCGTTTTTAACGCCTATGCTATTAGCTAGGTTTCGTATATCATTTATTCCTACGACGGTTGCGGAAATTTTTGTGGGAATTTTATTAGGTAAAAGTGGATTTAACATTGTTGAAACCAGTGCTGTGTTATCCACTATTTCGACTTTAGGTGTAGTTTTGTTACTTTTTTTAAGTGGAATGGAAATTGATTTCTCATTATTTAGAAAACCTGATACTTCTACTCCTTTAGCGGCTAGGCAAGCAGAAAATACTAGCAAAGAAACACCACTCAAAGTAGCTAGCTTGGCTTATGGGCTAACGGTGGTTGGTTCTGTGCTACTTGCCGTTTTGTTCCGTGTTTCTGGCTTTTTCTCAGACGTACAGTTAGCTAGTATTTTATTTAGCACCGTTGCTTTGGGGATCGTTATTTCGGTTTTAAAGGAAAATGAGCTATTAGGTCGGACTTATGGACAAACACTTTTGCTTTTTGCAGTATTAGGAGAAGTTATTCCACTTCTTGGTTTAACCATTTACTCTTCCTTAAAAAGCGGAGATAGTAGTACGCTTTGGCTTACTTCCTTAATTTTTCTGGTAGCTATATTGTTACTTTTGCGTTTCCGTAATTTCTTCACTGTTTTCAAGAAATACACAAAACCAACAACCCAATTAGATGTTCGTCTTGCTTTTGTGGTGATTATTACGCTAGTAGTTTTAGCAGAAACAGTGGGAGCAGAAAACGTACTAGGCGCATTCCTTGCAGGAATCGTCATTAAATTATTGGAACCAGAAAAAGAAACTGAGGAAAAACTAGATGCTATTGGCTATGGTTATTTTATTCCGTTTTTCTTTATTTTGACAGGAGTAAAACTAGATTTACCGGCAATGTTTAGTTCGGCGGAAACATTAATATTGATTCCTTTATTCTTGCTCGCTTTTCTACTTGCTAAATTACCAGCATATTTTATTTTTCGGCGGCTATTTACGACTTCTAATGCTTTAAGTGGTGTATTTTTGTCGCAAACGACTATTACTCTTATTTTACCGGCACTTAATGTGGCAGAAAATTTGAATGTGATTGACCAACAGCAATCAGGAGCTTTCCTTTTATCAGGGATTTTGACTTGTTTAATAGGACCTCTTTTATTTAAATACTTTTACAAGCCGCATGAAGAAGCTCCGAAAAAAACAGAGGTGCATATTATAGGGGTCGGGTTAATGGCGATCTCTGCTATGCAAGAATTATCTTCTACTCATTATAGTAAGGCGATTTATACCAATGATCAATATCAATATGATACTTATCATAATAAAGCAGCATTGTCTTTACTTGAATCTTTGGATAGTCAACATTTGATCCGCAATCAAGTGTTTGATACTGATATTCTCGTTTTGGCCCATCAAGAGGCAAACATAAATTTTGACCTTGCGTTAAAAGCTAAAGAATATGGCGTTCCGCGTGTCATTGTACGTTTAGATGTGCGCAATCCAAAAGAACGGCTGCAAATGGAGGAAGATTTGGAGCAAGCCAAGGTGGAATTTTTCAGTATGTTTGATGTTAATGTCGGTATGTTGCGTAGTGCGATTGAAGCACCCGCTTTCTTTAATGTGCTAACTTCTACGCAATTTCGCTTGAATGAAGTTACTGTGACAAACGCTAAGTATGAGGAGAAGATGATCTCACAATTGCCAGAGGTTAAAGAGGTAATCATTAGTCGTATTTTTCGGGACCACGAGCCAATCATCCCTCATGGAACAACTCGTTTAGAATTAGGTGATCATTTAATTATGTCAGGTAGTAATGAGGCGGTTGAACACCTAAGGAACTTATTAGAAGCAAATAATGAATGAAAACAAACCTTTTATCTACTCCAAGAATTTTAACAAACAGGTTCTTGGAGTATTTTTTTTACAAATAATAAATAAATTTTATAAGCAGTTTTTAAAATATTTTAGCTAGAAACTAAATAATATTTCATTTGTTATAAGCTAATCTTTGAAATTTATGTTATTATTATTTTTAAGAAGAAGTTTTGAATAGGGGGTTGAACGGTGGAAGCAGAAATAACTTTAAAGCCCTTTCGTCGTGTTTTAAGTGGGTATGAAGTCTTATCAAAAACTGCATTAACGATTCAAGATTGCTCTGAGCTTGCTGATAAGTATAGGCAATTTGGCGTTGATGGCTATCGTATTGGTGATTATAGTGGCCCTAGTTATTTAAACCGTTACTTGGAATGTTCTATTAAAAGCGCACCGATGCTTGTTTATAAGAGAAATGTTTTCATTCCGATGGTTTTTCGTGGTGCGAAAGAATCACAACGACTGTTTAGTGAGCCTAGTCGTATGCCAGGTTTTTTCGTTTTATTAGACTGGTTGATAGAAAATCGTCCAGAAAAGGCAATTATTAATTATAGGGCACCTGATGAATTTCATTCAGAAAAAATGTATGTAGATAGTGCTTATGTAGCTTTTCGTTTGTCTGAGATCCTTGATGTAGGCGGGTTTCCAATCAGTAGATTTGAAAACTTGGAAGAATTTATTGTATGGAATCGTATTTACCATTTGATTGAAAATGGACAAATTGGTCGTCATAGTCGAATTTTTGACGAAGATAATCCTATCAATGTTTCTGAGTTAAAAATGATTTTACAGGTGGTACAATTAAAATATCCAGAAACAACTTTTTTTATTTGAGCATTTAAAAAGCAGCAACCAAACAGTCAGTTCAGTATTATTGACCGATGGAATTGCTGCTTTTTTAGTTTTTATTCTTCTGGAAGTAAGTCTTTTTGTTGATAACTATCTGCTTCAACAATTTCTAGTAAAGGACTGTTTTGTCCAAAGCTAATAATAGTTAATTCATGCATGGCACGAGTAGCTATAGTGTAAAAAATGAGTTGATCACTAGCTGAGAAGTTCTCGGCAACATGCCAAGCATATACTCGATCAAATTCTAAACCCTTAGCTAAGTAAGCAGGAATAATCACTATTGAACGCTTCATAAATTCATCTTCAGAAGTAATTAATTGAATATTTTTTTGCGTAGATGCCAAAAGCTGACTGTGTAGTTCTTTACACTCTTGGGTGGTTTTGGCAATGATCGCAGTACGCCATTGTTTTTTCTGCGCAGTTTCATCGCACAAGTTATTTTCAAGCCAGTTAATTGCTTGCATTTGATTTGTGGCATTTAAAATTAATGGTTTTGCACCGTTTCTTGCTGTAGTTTGTACGCGATCTTTTTGCGATAGAAACTGATTAGCAAAGGCTGTGATCTCCTCAGTTGAGCGATAACTTGTTGTTAGTTGATAACGTGTAACTTCATCATTTTCAAATAGTTTATCTACTGAATTAACAATTGTTTCATTGCCAAAAACTTTTTGATTTAAATCACCACATAGGGTCATTGAGGCTTTTGGAAATAGGTCTTTTAATAGTGCTGCTTGTGCAGGAGGAAAATCCTGCATTTCGTCAATAAAGATAAAGCGAACCTTCTGCTCATTAGTCATTGGGTAGATATTTCTTAAAAGTGAAAAGTAAAGTAGCGCATCTTCTTGTAACATCTCTTTATTTTTCATTTGTTGGCGAACCCCTTGAATACTATCCTCCCAAGCTATAGCAGAAATCCCATGTTCTTGTAAAATATTTTCAGGAAATTGTTTTAAGAAGTGGATATATTGTTTGGCAAAGTTGATAAAGCGAAAATTATTGACTTTTTGTATCATCGGACGAAATTTCTTCTTAACAATTTCTTGTTTTATTTGTTTTCTTAACTGCTTTTCTTTTTCTTCAGAGTCATCAAGGTTGGGGTTGTTTTCATAAATTTCTTCGAGTTTTTCAGCTGCCTGTTCTTTTACCCAATTTTTTTTCGCTTCATCTTTTTGTAAGCCACTCACTTTCTTTAATAGTTTAGTTTGTAAAAGTTGTATTCTTTGATAGAGCGGAAGCTGTGTGTTGGTTTCTTTATACCACTGGCGCATTTGTTCTTTTTTGATATAGCTTTCTCCATCGATTTTTAAGTCGCGAAAAATAGGCCCAAAATTGGTAATAGATGTCACATAAGGTTGAATTTCATCAAGTACGCTTAAGCCATTTTTGATTGTTTGGATCGGATTATTTTCACCATTTAAAAATTGTTCTTCTTCTTGTGCTACATTTTGAATCGTATAATTAGGAATAAGCTTTTGTAAAAAGTTGGTAAAAGTTTGAGTGGGTACCTCACTTTCGCCTAAAGAAGGTAATACCATTGAAATATAATCGGAAAATAAATGGTTCGGAGAAAATAATAATACTTGATCAACTTTTAACCAGTTTCTATGGTGATATAACAAAAAGGCAATGCGCTGTAATAAAGCAGAAGTTTTCCCACTACCTGCGATCCCTTCAATGATCATATATTTACTGCTTGTATCCCGAATAATTTGATTTTGCGCTTTTTGAATCGTTGAAACAATGTTTTTCATTTGTGGAGAAGACGTGTCATCAAGGATATCCAACAAGAACTCGTCATTGATCATTTCAGAAGTATCAACCATCGAAAGAAGTTCTCCGTTCTGAATTTTGAATTGACGTTTTAACAACAAATCAACATAAAAAGTTTCTTTATTTGCTGAATAGGAAGCTTTCCCAAGCTCTCCTTCATAATATAGATTGGCGATCGGTGCGCGCCAGTCAATGACGATCGTGTCGTCTTTTTTATCTCTTAACGACGCAATACCGAGATATAATGTTTCTTTTGGCTCTGCTTCTTCTTTAAAATCGATTCTTGCAAAATAGGGAGACTGTGCCATCGTTTCTAGTGTATTCATTCGTTTTTCTTTTGCTTCAGCACTTTGATAACGTAAAGCTAATTCATGTTCGTGCTGACGATATTCAACTACAGATTCATAAAAGGATTCTTCAGTAGCAGTATTAATCGTATTTTTACTTACTTCTTTTAACTGATTGTTCATAGACTTTTCTAGTTCTTTTTGCTGATTTTTCAACAACTCTTCTTCGTTTTCAATCAACGAAATCGTTTGCGCTAAATGCTTTTCTTCATATTGACGTTCGCTCATGAACTTACCTCCAATTGATAAGTTTTTCTATCTAATATAGAATTTTCCAACATAAAATTATAGCATAACTTAAACTTATACGCGAAAGAATACGCTAGCACTGAACTTTATTTGAAAAGAAGCAGGGTCAGCAAAACCAACTTCCGGACCTAAGTATGACAAAGAAAGGGCCAAAGCTTTGTCTTTTGGCCCAAAGTCTAGCAAAGTAAAGACCGCAAATTCAATTTTTGGCCCTAACTTAGGCAGAGAATGGGCCGTAAATAGAGTGATTGGTCTAACGTTTCGCATAGAAAAGACCAATGATACTAGTTTTGGCCCTAAGTCAGGTTGAGTATGGGACGGAAAAATTCTAAAAAAGTTCTCGACTGTCTTAACTATCTTAAGATTTATCAGTTAATGGATGCAATTGTTCTTTTACTTATGGTATACTTTCAATTAAATATTATGTATGAAAATTTTGAGAAAGAAAGTGGTTTTAGCTGTGGATACAAAAGTAAATGAACAATTTTTACCTCTTTTATTAGGTAGTGATATAAATGTTTACGGGATGGCGCGCTCTTTTCATGAAGCATATGGGACGATTTCAGAAGCGCACGGTGCTGGACAGCTTTCTCCGACAAAGTATAGCAAAATCGTCAATGTTCATTCTCATCCTGGCTTTTCTGAACCAGAAGGCTTTATGAAAGTCATGCGTGAATTGATGGCACAATACAAGGATGACCCTCGTAAGATTATTTTAGTTCCTTGTGGTGATGGATATACCGCATTGATTACGCATAACAAAGAAGAATTGAGCCAACGTTTTATTTGTCCAACTGTAGATGCAAAAACGCAAGAAACCTTGGAAGATAAAGCGGCATTTTATGAAACCTGTGAAAAATACGGACTACCTTATCCAGATACGCTTATTATCACAAAAGATATGGTTGAAAAAAATTCCTCTGTTGAACTACCTTTTGGTTTTCCAGTAGCTTTGAAACCCTCTGATAGCGTTGAGTACTTGGATGTTGATTTCGAAGGGCGAAAAAAGGCCTTTATTTTGTATTCACAAGAAGAAGTGGATGATATTTTAGCTAAAGTTTACCAAGCAGGCTATACTTCTGAAATGATTTGTCAAAATTTTATACCTGGTGATGATTCACGAATGCGTGTATTAAATGCTTATGTGGATCACAATCATAATGTAAGAATGATGTATTTAGGTCATCCGCTATTAGAAGACCCAACGCCTGAAGCAGTGGGAAATTATGTGGCGATTATGCCTGATTATAATGAAAAAGTTTTTGACCAAATGAAAAACTTTTTAGAAAAAATCGAATATGTAGGATTTGCCAATTTTGACATGAAATATGATGAAAGAGACGGTGAATATAAATTATTTGAAATTAATTTGCGGCAAGGTAGAAGCAGCTTCTGTGTAACATTAGGTGGCTATAATTTAGCGAAATATTTAGTAGAAGATTATGTATTAGAAACACCGTTTACAGAAACAACTTATGCGCAAGGTGATAAACTTTGGTTAGGTGTGCCAAAAAAAATCTTAAAACAATACATTGCAGAAGGTCCGGATAAAGAGCGTGCGACGCAATATTTGACAGAAAATAAGTACGGCAATACTTTATACTATAAAAAAGACATGAATTTAAAACGCTATTTGCTTGTCAAACGGATTTTTTATTTATATCATGATAGATATAAAAAATACTTTAGAAAGAAATAGATAATAATGGAAAACTTTTTTACAATTTTAGGTGGAATGGGAACGTTGGCCACTGAAAGCTTTGTACATGTACTCAATAAGCGAACGCCTATCCATTCTGATCAAGATTATTTAAATTACCTTTTAGTCAATCACGCAACAGTGCCTGATCGAACAGATTTTATTTTGGGAAAATCGACAGAAGATCCTTCCCGTGTGCTAAAAGAAGATTTAAGACAGTATACTAAACTTCAACCTGCTTTTTTTGTATTAACATGTAATACCGCGCATCATTTTTTTGATGAATTACAAGAAGTGACCAATATTCCAATTTTGCATATGCCGCGTCTTGCTGCAGAAGTAACGAGTCAAAAATTTGGCAAAAAAACAGGGAAAACGCGTGTAGGTTTGTTAGCGACAGAAGGAACGATTAAGACCAAAGTTTATGAAAACGAGTTGAATAAATTCGATCATTTAGACGTTGTTTTGCCTGATGCTGATCTGCAACAAGACGTTACAAATCTGATTTATCGAGATGTGAAGGAAAATCATTTTTGTAATGAAGCATTGTTTTATCAAATATTGCAAAAAATGACGGAAGAGTACAATTGTGATGTCATGGTTTTAGGATGTACGGAGTTGTCATTGGTACAAGAAGCTGTACAAAATGAAAAATATCCGGTAGTAGATGCACAGTCAGAACTAGCCAATGAAACGCTTCGGCTTGCCTTAAAAAATCGAGAATAAACAGCTTAAAAACAGCAAGGAATGCGATAAACCTTGCTGTTTTTAAATACTGATATACTTAGGTGAGTGGTTGATTTTTGTAAGAAAAGTAAGAAAATCATTAAAGTCAAAAATCAATGTTTTATCATTTCTATTTGGGTGAAAGCTAATTTTTCCTCTTACAGGGAGCTGTTCGTCTATGATCAATTGTACCTTTTGCTCTTTATCAAACAACAAACCTAAAGGGGAGACAGCGCCCTGAGTTGTATGCAAAACTTGACTTAATTTTTGCTCAGAAGCAAAGGACAAGTGTCTTTCACCGACTTCTTGTGCGATGGTTTTTAAAATAGCTCGTTTATCTTCTGCTAGGATCAATAAATAAAGGTCGTCTTTTCCTTGTAAAAATAGATTTTTCACTCTGGTGCCAGGTATATCAAAGTCAATTTCGTTTATCGTATAAACTGCTTTGTGTTCTAGCAATTGATAGGAAAGATTGGTTTCATTCAAAAAATTATAAATTTGATGTTGGGCTTGTTGACTGATATAGTCTTTTTTTTATATGGCGTAATATACAGCATCAACAACTCCGCGGTTATTGACCAGTCGTTGTCGAAGCGTTCCTTCATAACTCATGCCAGCTTTTTCCATAACTTTTCCTGAAGGAGCATTATCAGCGTCGTGAGTAGCTTCGATTCGTTTAAAATCATTTTTTTCAAATAAATAAGCAATCACTTCTGCTAATGCTTCACTAGTATAACCCTTACCCCACCAATTTTGGCCAATACAATAACCGATTTCCGCAACTTTGGCGGTTTTATCAGCAACACTTGCTGAAATTGTACCAATGAGCTGTTGACTTACTTTTTCTTCAATTCCCCAGAAAAAATAATCAACATCGATATAATTTTTTTGATATTCACTTAAATTATTCCTGACATCTTTGACTGTTTGATAGGGTTTCCAGTTAAGATATTTAGTCACTTTAGTATCATTAGCCCAGTGATCAAACATTTGTTGTGCATCTTCAGGTGTTAGAAGACGTAAATTTAATCGCTTAGTTTCTAATCGGATAGTGCCGATATTTTCCATTTTCTTTCTCCCTTTTTTACTATTCGAAATAGCTAGTATTATTTTCTTGCATTAATTGTAGGAGTTGTTCTTGGGTCGTCCTTTTTTGGGAAAGTAGCGGTAATTTATCAAGAGCAAAGTAATGCATTTGGTTAGTTTCTAGATTTTCCATAAAAGAACCAGAGAGGATTTCACAGTCAAATACTAATTTGTAATACTGAAAAGCTTGGGGGATATCTTTACGTAAATTGGTATCAAAAATGGCTTTTAATTGTTTAACTTCTACTTTAAGACCGGTTTCTTCATAGACTTCTTTACGCGTGTTTTCCTTAGGAGAAAAGCCAACATCTGCATAGCCGCCAGGTAAAGACCATTTGAGTGACTTACTATCTTGTACAAGCAATACTTTACTATCTTGAGTGATGAATGCTCGAACATCTACTTTAGGCGTTTGATAACCAGATTCATGAGAAAATAAATCATGGATCACTTCTTGGGGTTCATCACCAAGGCTTTGAATTAACTGTAGGGCTAAATCGTTTAGTTCTTGATAACGAACAAGATCAAATTGATCGTTACCATAATGTAGCCCTGCTTGTGCGATAGAAAGTAATTCTTTGTAGCTTGCTAGGTAATCCATTGCTGTCATCCTTTTTCTAAATATTTGTTTTTTATTGTAGCATCAAGTTATAATAAAGGAAACAAGAAAAGGAGCCGATTTTTTATGGGAAATTTACAAATAAAGCGTGCGTATGAAGATATAGAACCTTCTGATGGCAAACGAATTTTAGTTGATCGTATGTGGCCACGAGGGATCAAAAAGGAAAAACTAGCGTTAGCTTTATGGGAAAAAGGCATTGCTCCCACAAATGATTTACGAAAAGAATTTGGTCATGACCCAGAAAAATTTCCTTGGTTTGAAAAAGAGTACAAAAAAGAATTGGATAATAATGATAAAACACAAGAATTTGTTGAACAAATCGCAGACTGGCTGCAAGAAGATAATGTGACACTTATTTATGGTGCAAAGGACAAAAAATATAATCAAGCGGTCGTTTTAAAAGATTATCTACAAGAAAAGGTAGCTAGTTAATGAAAGAATACGAATTAAAAGAAACTAAAGATATCACTTTGGAACAATTATTACATTTGTATCAAAGTGTGGGTTAAGGTGTAGGTGTAGCTTTTTATCGATTTGATTAAAGAAAAATTAACGCTTAGCACTTGCAAAATATTTTCAGAAGTGGTTAAATAAAGCCATAAATGATTGATGAAAAAGCCAACCAAACTTGTGCGACTTTTATAAGAGAGGAAAAGCCAGGCTGAAACTTTTCCAAAAGCAACCCAAGCAAGGACCACTTTTGAAACCTTTGTTGAAACAAAGGCGGCCGCGCCGTTATAGCTAATGAGGGATACAAGTTTTGTATCCAAAAATAGGTGGAACCGCGAAATTAGTCGCCCTAGTATTAGGATAATACTAGGGCTTTTTTTATTGCAAAATAAACAGGAATTTGCAGTAAAACGCGCTTTTTCATCAATTAAAATAAATATCAGGAGGAAATAAATATGTTGAAAATCACTTTTCCAGATAATTCTGTAAAAGAATTGGAAGATGGAATCACGCCTAAAGCGATTGCTGAAGATATTAGTAAAAGCTTAGCTAAAAAAGCTTTAGCTGCTAAGTTTAATGGACAATTAATCGATTTAGACCGTCCTATTTATGAAGATGGGGCAATTGAAATTGTTACGCCCGACCATGAAGATGCTTTGGGCATTTTACGTCATTCGACAGCTCATTTAATGGCAAATGCAATGCGTCGTTTATATCCCAATATTCATTTTGGTGTAGGACCTGCGATTGAATCAGGTTTTTATTATGATACTGATAATGGTGAGAATCCTGTAACTTCAGAAGATTTACCTGCAATTGAAGCAGAGATGATGAAAATTGTAAAGGAAAATAATCCAATCAATCGTAAAGTGCTGACTAAAGAAGAAGCCCTTGATCTTTTTGCAGATGATCCTTATAAGGTAGAATTGATTAACGATATGCCAGAAGACGAACAAATCACTGCTTATGAACAAGGAGATTTTATCGATTTATGTCGGGGACCTCATGTTCCATCAACAGGTCGTATTCAAGTGTTTAAATTACTTTCCGTAGCTGGTGCTTATTGGCGTGGTAATTCAAATAATCAAATGATGCAAAGAGTTTACGGTACTGCTTTCTTTGATAAAAAAGATTTAAAAGCTTATATTAAACAAAGAGAAGAAGCTAAAGAACGTGATCATCGTAAATTAGGTAAAGAACTGGGTTTGTTTATGCTATCTTCAGAAGTGGGCTCAGGTTTGCCTTTCTGGTTGCCAAAAGGAGCGACCATTCGTCGCATTATCGAACGTTATATTGTTGATAAAGAAGTAAGTTTAGGCTATCAACATGTTTATACACCGATCATGGCTAATGTCGATTTTTATAAACAATCGGGCCACTGGGACCACTATCATGAAGATATGTTTCCACCGATGGACATGGGCGATGGTGAAATGCTGGTTTTACGTCCGATGAATTGTCCTCACCATATGATGGTTTATAAAAACGATGTTCACTCTTACCGTGAGTTACCTATACGTATTGCTGAATTAGGACAAATGCATCGTTATGAAAAATCTGGTGCTTTATCTGGTTTGCAGCGTGTTCGTGAAATGACCTTAAACGATGGGCATACTTTCGTACGTCCGGATCAAATCAAAGATGAGTTCAAACGGACATTAGAATTGATGACGGCGGTATATGAAGACTTTAATATCAATGATTATCGTTTCCGCTTAAGTTATCGTGATCCTAATGATAAAGAAAAATATTTTGATGATGACCAGATGTGGGAACATGCGCAAGTTGTTTTAAAAGAAGCTTTAGATGAACTAGGTGTGCAATACTATGAAGCTGAAGGCGAAGCAGCGTTTTATGGTCCTAAATTAGACGTGCAGGTAAAAACTGCTTTAGGAATGGAAGAAACGTTGTCTACTATCCAATTAGACTTTTTGATGCCTGAGCGTTTTGATTTAACTTATGTAGGAGAAGATGGAGAAAATACACATCGTCCTGTTGTTATTCATCGAGGGATCGTTTCGACTATGGAACGTTTTGTTGCTCACTTGACGGAAGTGTATAAAGGTGCTTTTCCAACTTGGTTAGCACCAATTCAAGCAACGATCATTCCAGTTTCCGTCGATTTGCACGCTGACTATGCTTATGAAATTAAAGGCCGTTTGCAAGAAAAAGGAATTCGAGTAGAAGTTGACGACCGTAATGAGAAGATGGGTTATAAGATTCGTGCGTCACAAACACAAAAGATTCCTTATCAAATTGTTGTAGGTGATAATGAAATGGCAGAAGCCACAGTTAATGTGCGTCGTTACGGTAGTAAAGAAACCGAAGTTCAATCAACCAATATGTTTATCGATGCGATTGTAGCTGATGTGAATAATTATAGTAGAGTATAAAAAAAGAGGTTGAGATTTCAGATAAAATTTGCTGAAATCTCAACTTTTTTTAAAATAGTTTTTATTGGACGATACACTCTCTAAGTTTTCAAAGACAGGGAATCAATTTACTTTTTACTCTTTGTCTTTAAATGATAAATTGTTTAAAAATACAAGCGTAATCATACAAAAATGCGTGAAGCTTGAGTTTATGCAAATTTTGTGCTATATTATAAAAGTATTGATACTAGAGGTGAGTGAGGGCTGAAAATTCCCTCACTCTTTTTATGGAAAGAATTTTTTCAATTACTAAAGGAGGGGATAACTGTTGAGTGCAGTCGTTGACATTGTAAAAGATTTGGTGATGCCCGTACTCGAAGAAAATAACTTCGAATTGGTTGATCTGGAATTTGTAAAAGAAGGAAAAAATTGGTATCTCCGTGTTTTTATTGATAAAGAAGGCGGCATTGATATTGAAGAATGTGCTTATGTAAGTGAATATCTAAGTGAGAAATTGGATAAGGCAGATCCAGACCCAATTCCACAAGCATATTTCTTAGAAGTTTCTTCTCCTGGAGCTGAACGTCCTTTAAAAAAAGAAGAAGATTATCAAAATGCACTTGGAGAGTATATCCATGTTTCCTTGTATGAACCTATTGATAACCAAAAACAATACGATGGTTTCTTGCAATCATTTGACAAAGAACAACTTGTCTTAAAGATTCGCATTAAAACCCGCGAAAAAGAGATAACGATTGATCGCAAGAAAATTGCGAAAGCCCGTTTAGCTGTTCAAATATAAATACGGAGGAATCAAAGATAATGAGTAAAGAAATGTTGAACGCGTTAGACACATTAGAAGCAGAAAAAGGAGTTTCTAAAAAGATCGTAATCGAAGCGCTAGAAGCTGCTTTGATTTCGGCTTATAAGCGTCACTATGGACAATCACAAAATGTTGAAGTGGATTTTGATGAAAACGAAGGTGACATTAATGTCTATGCAGTAAAAGAAGTAACAGATGAAGTAATGGATTCACAACTAGAAATCTCATTAAAAGATGCTACTGCGATCAATCCAGCTTATGAAGTTGGAGATAGGATTCGTTTTGAAGTAACACCTAAAGACTTTGGTCGAATCGCAGCGCAAATGGCTAAACAAGTCATTTTACAACGCGTGCGTGAAGCAGAACGTTCTATAATTTATGATGAGTTTTCTGCTTATGAAAATGATATTATGCAAGGTGTTGTTGAACGTCAAGATCGGCGTTATATTTACGTTAATTTAGGCAAAATCGAAGCTGTTTTATCTAAACAGGATCAAATGCCTATTGAACATTACCAAGCACACGATAAGATCAAAGTCTATGTCACTCGTGTGGAAAATACTTCTAAAGGTCCACAAGTTTTTGTTAGTCGTACGCACCCGGATTTGTTACGCCGCTTATTTGAACAAGAAGTGCCAGAGATTTATGATGGGACTGTTGAAATTTTAAGTATTGCGCGTGAAGCAGGTGACAGAGCTAAAATTGCCGTACGTTCCATTGATCCAGATATCGACCCAGTCGGTACTTGTGTGGGACCCCAAGGTCAACGAGTACAAGCTTTAGTGAACGAATTGAAGGGTGAAAATATGGACATAGTTGAATGGAATGAAGACCCTGCAATTTACATCGCAAATTCTTTGAACCCTTCAGAAGTTAGTGATGTTATTTTCGATATGGAAAACCCTAAAGTATGTACTGTCGTGGTTCCTGATAATCAACTCTCACTTGCTATTGGCAAAAAAGGTCAAAATGCTCGTTTAGCTGCCAAATTGACAGCTTATAAAATTGATATTAAATCTGAATCTGATATGGAAGATTTTTATGCTCAGTTGGATGAAGAAGAGGATGCTTCAGAAGTTATAGACGCAGAAGAAGATGAAGATACTGTGTTAGAAGATAATAATGAAGTTTCTGATGAAGAAAATGTTTCTAGTGAATCAGATGAATCTGAAACAGAATCTTAAGGAGGCTTTTGTATGAAAAAAAGAAAAATTCCTTTACGAAAATCTGTTGTATCTGGCGAAATGATACCTAAAAAACAATTGTTACGCATCACACGTTCCAAAGAAGGCGATGTTTCAATCGATCCTACTGGAAAGAAACCTGGTCGAGGCGCTTACATCGCAATAGAGCCTGAAGAGGCACAAATGGCGTGGGATAAACATATTTTAGATCGTGTATTAGAAACGAAATTAAGCGATGAATTTTATCAGGAATTATACGATTATGTTTCGCATCAAAAAGCTCGTCGTGAGCTGTTTGGCGATGAATAAACAAAAAGCTTTAAATCTGCTAGGCTTAGCAATGCGTGCGGGCGAACTTGTAACTGGTGAAGAAATGACCGTTCAAAAAATACGCACACAAGAAGTGAAATTAGCCTTAGTAGCAGAAAATGCTGGTAAGAATACCCGAAAAAAGGTAAAAGATAAAAGTGCTTTTTACCAAGTTCCTTTTGTAAACTCTTTTCATTCATCTGAACTAAGTCAAGCGATTGGTCGACAACGTTTGGTAGTCGGTGTATTGGACAGCGGATTTGCAAAGAAAATAGAGGAACTAATCTCAAGTTAGGAAGGTGACTGCATGAGCAAAAAAAGAATATATGAACTTGCAAAAGAAATAAACAAATCGAGTAAAGAGATTGTTGAAACAGCACAATCACTAGGTTTTGATGTTAATAACCATATGAGCTCACTTTCTGAGTCAGAACAACAAAAACTTCGTCAAAATTTAAGTGGTCAGTCAGATAGTAGTCAATCATCAAATAAAAAGCCAGCGGAAAATAAACAAGCACCAAAAGAAAAGAAATTTCAATCACAACGAAATAATCCGAAATTTCAAAATCGGCAAAAACAAACAATGCGTTCAGGAAAACCAGCGCAACAAAATCAAGCGGGAGCTAAACAAGGTCCGCAAGATAAAAAACCACAACAAGCAAAATCTCAGGCACAAGCAACAAATCAGCCGAATAAACAAAAGGCACAAACAAATGATAGAGATAAAAGACAGCAACAAAATGTATCGCAAAATCGTCCTGTAAATCAACAACAGCGTAAGGCCAGTGAAAATAAATCACAAAACCGTACGCAAAAAGGCGAAACTGCGAATAAATCTGCTGAAAAGAAACAACCACAAAAAGCAGAAAGACAACAGACACAAAAAAATACAAACAAACAAGGACAAAAAGTGCAAGAAGATAAAAGAAGACAAGGAAACACAAACGAGCAGCGTAAAAAACAAAATCGCAATGATAACTATAATAAGAATAGCAACTTTAATAATAAAAACCGTAATAAATTCAATAAAAAGGGCAAAAAAGGTAAACAACAACAGCAACAAAGTAAAAAACCGGCTACCCAACGTAAATACCATGAATTGCCTGAAGTATTAGAATATACAGAAGGAATGAACGTGGCTGATATTGCCAAAAAGATTCGTCGCGAACCAGCTGAAATTATCAAAAAATTATTTATGGTCGGCATTATGGTTAATCAAAATCAACCTTTAGATAAAGATAGTATCGAACTATTAGCTGCTGATTATGGTATAAAAGCAGAAGAAAAAGTGGAAGTTGATATTGCCGATATTGATAAATTCTTTGATAACGAAGAAATTAATGAAGAGAATCTAGAATCACGTCCACCTGTAGTTACGATTATGGGACACGTCGATCACGGTAAAACGACTTTATTGGATAATTTACGTCATTCCCGTGTGACAAGTGGTGAAGCAGGCGGTATCACCCAACACATCGGTGCTTATCAACTTGATATCGATGGAAAACCAATTACCTTTTTAGATACTCCGGGACACGCGGCTTTTACTAGTATGCGTGCCAGAGGAGCAAGTATCACCGATATTACGATTTTAGTTGTAGCTGCTGATGACGGCGTAATGCCGCAAACAGTTGAGGCAATCAACCATGCTAAAGCAGCGGAAATCCCAATTATCGTAGCTGTTAATAAGGTCGATAAGCCGGGTGCTAACACACAACGTGTTATGCAAGAATTAAGTGAATATGAATTGATTCCAGAAGCTTGGGGTGGCGACACGATTTTTGTTGAAATCTCAGCGAAGTTCAATCAAAATATTGAAGAACTTTTGGAAATGATCTTATTAGTGGCTGAAGTTGAAGACTTGCAAGCTGACCCTACACGACGGGCAATCGGCTCCGTTGTTGAAGCACGTTTAGATAAAGGGAAAGGTCCGGTAGCTACTTTATTGGTACAACAAGGAACATTGAAAGTTGGCGATCCAATCGTAGTAGGTAACACTTATGGACGTGTACGCGTCATGACGAATGATTTAGGTCGTCGGGATAAATCAGCTAAGCCTGCGACTCCGGTTGAAATCACCGGATTAAATGATGTACCACAAGCTGGTGATCGCTTTGCGGTCTTTGAAGATGAAAAAACAGCTCGCCAAGCTGGAGAAGAAAGAGCGAAAAGAGCTTTGATGGAGCATCGAGCTACGGGTTCAAATGTCACTTTGGATAATCTATTTGAAAGTCTAAAAGAAGGCGAGCTCAAGGAAGTAAATGTTATCATTAAAGCCGACGTTCAAGGTTCAGCTGAAGCACTTTCTGCCTCTTTACAAAAAATAGAAGTAGAAGGCGTAAAAATCAATATCGTCCATGCAGCGGTTGGAGCAATCAATGAAAGTGATATTACATTAGCTTCTGCTAGTGACGCAATTATTATTGGCTTTAATGTACGACCTACTGCGCCAGCTAGACAACAAGCTGAAACAGAAGAAGTTGATATTCGTTTGCACCGCGTGATTTATCAAGCGATTGATGAAATTGAAACAGCGATGAAAGGAATGCTTGATCCAGAGTACGAAGAAAAAATCACAGGACAAATGGTGGTACGTGAAACTTATAAAGTTTCTAAAGTCGGTACAATCGCTGGCTGTTATGTTATGGAAGGTTCAATTCATAGAGATAGCGGTGTGCGTGTTATTCGGGATGGTATCGTTGTTTTTGAAGGAAAACTTGCCAGCTTGAAACGTTTCAAAGATGATGTCAAAGAAGTAAAATATGGCTATGAATGTGGTGCTACTATCGAAAAATATAATGATATTAAAGTAGACGACATTATTGAAGGCTTTGTCATGCAAGAAGTTAAATTAAACTAAATTTTTGATAAGTAATTTGTTGGTATAGGAGGACGTATCATGGCTAACTATCGTGATCGTAGAGTAGCTCAAGAAATACTAAAAGAAGTCACTCACTTATTGCAAACAAAAATTCGTGATCCACGCGTACAAAATGTAACTATTACAGATGTAAGTGTCACTGGTGACCTGCAACAAGCGACAGTTTTTTATAGTATTTTGTCTGATGACGCTTCGGCAAAACAAGAAGCACAAATGGGCTTAGAAAAAGCTAAAGGACTTATCCGGCGTGAAGTAGGTCATATACTAAGTATATATAAAACGCCTGAGATCTTCTTTGAATTGGACGAATCAGTCGAATACGGTGAAAGAATCGATGAAGTCATTCGTGAGTTGCATGAAGATGAAGAGTAAAAGATGAACAGGTATCTGATGACACTGGTCTTTAAAAGCTGAATTTAGCTTTTAGAGACCTTTACAGCGATACCTGTTTTTTATTTTGAGACTTTATCGTAATAGGAGTCTTTTTCTCTCGTACATTCCACCAATATTTACAATTATTGGAGGCACATTGAGGGAGTTACCACCAATAATTCAGGGATTGGAGGCACATTGAGGGAGTTGCCACCAATAATTAATGGATTGGAGGTAGATCGGGAAAACTCCCACCAATAATTCAGGGATTGGTGGCACATCAAGAAAGTTACCACCATTAGCATTGATATTTGGGCTGATCTATTCACAAAGAGCTAATTTTTATTTTTGTGCGTAGTGATTAAAACTGTTTTATGCTTTTTTTAACTGGCTATGTTATACTATTAAAGCTAAAAACTAGAACAGGAGAAATTTATGGACGGTATTTTACCATTATGGAAAGATCGTGGCATGACAAGTCATGATTGCGTGTCTAAATTAAGAAAAATCTTACATACCAAAAAAATCGGACACAGCGGGACACTGGATCCAGATGTCGATGGCGTTTTACCTATTTGTATTGGAAAAGGGACTAAAGTAGTCGAATTTTTAGTTGATTCTGGAAAAGAGTATGAAGGAGAAATTACACTAGGTTATGCAACAACGACTGAAGATGCTAGTGGAGAAATTGTTCGACAAGACCCGATTAATGAGCCTTTTTCGACGGAGGAAATTGATGAGGCTATGCAAAAATTTGTCGGAGAGATGACGCAAGTTCCTCCTTTATATTCAGCGGTGAAAGTAAATGGCAAGCGTCTTTATGAGTATGCAAGAAGTGGACAGCCAGTAGAAAGGCCACAGCGTAAGGTACAAATTAAATCTTTTACGCGTACAAGTAGTCCTGTTTATCAAAAAGAACAACAGACTCAATCTTGGCGTTTTAAAGTAGCTTGTGGTAAGGGCGTTTATGTTCGAACTTTAGCAGTTGATCTTGGTAAAGAACTGGGCGTGAGTGCGCATATGTCAGATTTGACACGCGTTAAAAGTGCTGGTTTTACAAAAGAACAAGCGGTGACTTTGGAAGAAGTACGAGCAGCAGCAGAAAAAGACCAAGTGAGCGAAATATTACTACCGATCGAGTATGGTGTGCAAGCTTTTCAAAGAGTGGATATTTCTGAGCAATTATGGCAGAAGATCAGAAATGGGGCGCGCTTACCTTATTCGGCTTTTGGTTTAGTTGATATGCCAACTGAAGCTATTGCGGTTTTCTATCAAAATCAAGTGGTTAGTTTGTATGAAGCCAATAAAAATGAAAAAAACGGCTTAAAGCCTTTAAAAGTATTAAAGAACTGAGTTAGTTAGGAGATTAGCTTTTTATGAAAGTCATTGAGTTTAGACATCCTTATTCAAAAGATATGATTCCTGGTGAGGATGTTGTTTTAGTGCTGGGATTTTTTGATGGTGTACATAAAGGACATCAAGAAGTGATCGAAACAGGAAGACAAATTGCGGATAAAGAAGGATTAAAGTTGGCGGTAATGACCTTTAATCAACATCCTTCCATTGTTTTTCAAAAAGTCAAACCTGATGAAATGAAATATTTAACCAATCCAGAACAAAAGAAGCAGTTGATGGCTAATTTAGGGGTAGATTATTTATATATCGTAGAATTTACCTCTTTATTTGCGAGCTTAAGTCCACAAGAATTTGTCGATCAGTATATTGTTGACTTACATGCAAAATATGCGGTTGCGGGTTTTGATTATACTTACGGACCGGAAAATATTGCAGATATGGATCATTTACCGCAATATGCGAAAGGTCGTTTTGAGGCTGTATCAGTTCCTAAAAAAACACAAGATAACAGTAAAGTTAGCTCAACACGAATTAGGGAAAGCTTAGATCAAGGAAATATGGAGCTAGCGGCAAGTCTATTAGGATATATTTATGAAATCGACGGGACTGTGGTACATGGCGATGCTAGAGGTCGTACTTTAGGCTTTCCAACAGCTAATATCAAAACCGACATCACCACTCGTTTACCTAAAGAAGGTGTTTATGCTTCTGAGATAAAGATAGGTGAGAAGTGGTATCCTGCAATGGGGTCTATCGGCCATAATGATACCTTTGAAAAGGGTCGACAGTTAACAATTGAAGTATATATTTTGGACTTTGCCCAAGATATTTATGGTGAACAAGTCAGTGTGCGCTGGAATCATCTTTTACGAGATCAAGTAGCTTTTAATGGAGCTGAGGAATTAATTCAACAGCTAAAACGCGACGAAGAAGATACGCGACGTTATTTTGCAGCAATGGAAAAAAATTAGTGAATAATATAAAAATTAAATCGCTAGAAAATGAATAAAAACTTCATTTTCTAGCGATTTTCTTTACTAGAGAATATACATGTTTAACTACTCTGTTTTGTCGTCTTCGATAATTTGTTTTACTTGGAATTCGCTGGATTGATCATTTTCAGCGTCGGCATCAGAAAAATCAAATAGTAGGTACTCGCCTTTATTATCTTGAACGACGACTAATTTATTATTGAGCCCGCGTTTATCTTTTTCGATTTGCACTTTTTTCATCAATTCTTCTTGATCGACATCAGACGTTAAAGCATTTCCACGGTTAAAAAATATAGTTTCTTCCATGATGATCATCCCTTTTTATTATTTTGATATTAATTCAAGCTTAAGGCATAGAGACTGACTTGTCAAAGGAAGTAGCTAGTCCACTTTTGTGGTATATGTTATTTTATGGTAAAATAAAATGTGAAACACTCACAAGGAAGGTGATTTAAAATTGGATAAAAGAAA
>FLSG01003582.1_pt1 | contig 20690 bp, 27 predicted proteins | sample 1550511 | NCBI WGS metagenome assembly FLSG01 (sample SAMEA4031768, study PRJEB14383) | metagenome | biome: human; feature: oral; material: saliva | place: Philippines | collected 2014
TAATTGGACTTTATCGAAAAAATTGTTAATGTGCCTGATAGGGAGCGGTTTGATTGAACAATAATGATATATCTAAATGGATAAAAATTTAGAAAAATCAGATTTTAATTCATTAAAAACTTTGTTTTAAACTCTGGATCATTAAAAGCTTTAGCTAAATATTATGAAGTTTCATATCCAACAGTGAGGCAACGGTTAAATAATGTAATTGCAAGTATAGAATCAGTCCAAGACAACGAGAATGTGCATTAGTAAACTATGTAAGAAAGCTAGCGATTGAAAAAAATTAGGCTGGAATGATGCTAAACAATTATTAGAAATTTATAATAATGTAAAGGAGAGCGAATAGATTTGGATAACTTCATGATATTTTTACCAGTTATTTTATATGCGATTTTATTTGCTATACAATACTTCTTATCCAAAACAGGAAATAAGTTAGTGGGGGCCATCGTACCATTCTTATTTGTAATGGCGCTTATATATTTGTATTCAACAGAAAAATTAGGATTAAATATTTGGGGAACTTTAATATTTGGCGTTATTGGTCTTTTATTCCTTTTAGGTCAATGGGAAAATGCTCAAAAAGATAATAAGAAAAAAGCGCAAAAAGAATTACATAAGATGGAAGGAAAGGACCTAAGTTAACATTATATGTAGTTATAGTTAATTAAAGGAGTACAAATAATAAAATCTTTGTTTTGTATTTCGGTAAAAAGAAGTATTTCAATTATATTTAAAAAACTACACATATTAAAAACTAGAAAAGTTAAAAAAATATATTCATATAAGTTATATAGCCAATCAACTTAATTGAATTAACAAAACAGAATTTAAAAACGAACGAAAAGTAATTTAAAAATAGAATGATTTTGGCAGTGTGAATTTAAATTTTGGAAGTGAGGGCACCATAAATAAAGAAACACAAAATATGGCTATGAAATCATTAAATGCTACGTTAAAAAACTAGAAAAAGCTTATATGAGCATGAAGGTTAAAGGTGCAAATACAATTCTTGTAAAAAGAAAGAGAAATGCTTTTGCAGTAGCTTTAAATTTTTTAAGCAATGATTGGGGAAATATTGATTTTAACTATATAGACGAAGATATTGTTTTAGCAATTGAGGCGTTATATTCTTTAAAACTTTCAATTCAAAGACAGATTGATAAAACCGAAGCCCGTAATAGTCAAAAAACACTGAATGAACGACGATTATTAGCGATAAATTTAGGAATTAAATCTATGGAGAAAAGAATATAATTTTTAATTACACACGTTTTTGCTTGATTGGTTGCAAGGTGACGAGCTATGAGTGGCTAAATTTTGCCGCTCTTTTTTAATATAGCAGCATATACGATTATTTTTATATATAAATTGTCGAGTAATCATTTTAGTCATTAGTTATTATAAAGTTGAAAGGTGATGGATATGATTTTAAATGAATTAAACAAATCTATAGATTATATAGATGAAAATTTAACTAAGGAATTAAATTTATTAGATATATCAAATTTTGTTGGTTTACCTGCACAACACTATAGAAATTTATTTATATTCTTAAGTGGTATTGGATTATCTGAATACATTAAAAAAAGAAAATTATATTTTGCTAATAAAGATTTGCTGAATAATGAGTCAGTAACAAATGTGGCTACAAAATATGGTTATTCAATGGATGGTTTCACTAGAACTTTTAAGGCTTGGAGCGGATATTTGCCATCTCAAATTCATGAAAATCAAGTATTAATTTCATATCCAAAACTTTCATTTTTTGTTAATGTTACGGGAGGAATAAATATGAAAACTAGAATTGTACAACAACCAAAATTTAATATAGTAGGAATTCAAAAACGTGTACCTATGCAATTTGAAGGTGTTAATAAAGACATTGATCAATTAGCAAATAGTATAACTGAACAACAAAAAAAAGAAATGCACCATTTACAAGATATGGAACCAAAAGAAATTGTAAATGTTTCTTACAACGCTGATGAAGATTTCACTAAAGAAGAAGGTTATTTGACTCATATGGTAGGCGTTTTAACTACTAAAAATGATATAAGCAGTCAAATGGATGTTATTCATTTCAATGAAAGCAAATGGGTCGTATTTGAAAATGAAGGTGAATTTCCAAAAACTTTACAAGACACTTACGCGAAAATATACTCTGAATGGCTACCAGACACAGAATATACATTATCTGATGTACCGATGTTTTCTTTTACGAAGTTTGATAGTTCAAATAATGATTTTGCTTATAGCGAAATATGGGTAGCAGTTAGTCATTAAATTATTAAATGAACACTAACGCAAGGAGGTGTTAGTTTGGATATTGTAGACAATGTAATAAATAATATAAAAAATGAGTTGGTTGGAGTTCCGGGTATAGTAGGCGATGTTTTAGGCGGTTCTAGGGCAAGAGGAACCCATAGTGCTGATTTCGATATTGATATTGGATTTTATTATGATGAGTCTAAAGAATTTAATATTAATGATATCGAAAATATTGCCTTTAATTTAAATGATGAAAAAAGAAGCATTTAATATCTAATTTGGGAGAATGGATTGATGGCGGTGGTTCGTTAGTGATAGATGGCTATCATGTAGATATTATTTTTCGAGATATTGAAAAGTTAAGACAAGTTATTAATGAATCTTTAGAGGGAAATGTTTCAATTCACTACCAAACTGGCCGCCCCCATGGTTATTTAAATGTTATGTATATGGGAGAACTGTCTCCATATCACAAATTTTATTAGATTCTAAAAGAATATTGAAAGCATTAAAAAATCGAATAGAGATTTATCCGGAAAAAATGAAACATGCTATTATATCATTTTTCTTATTTGAATCATCTTTTTCTTTGATGTTTATTGAAGCCAACGTAGATAAACAAGATAGTTTTTATGTAACGAGTCATTGCTTTAGAAGTATAGCTTGTTTAAATCAAGTTATTTTTGCAAAAAACAACGCATATTGTATTAATGAAAAAAAGTGTTTTTTATGATTCAAGCATTTATAAACAAACCAGAAAAGTATAAAGAAAGCGTTGAATCAGTTATTACTTTGATTTCAAGTGACTCCGAAAAAATGAAGAAAGCTGCAAAAGATTTAAAGGATTTAGTCGAAGAAGTTAAATCTTTATAGCTTTATATCTTTGTGTAATCGAATTAGGTTAAAGTCCTTTGTTGGCGTTATATTATTAAACAAACATTTTTAAAACAAGGTATATCCCATATGGAAAAGATGGATTTTTTATATAAAAAATATACGCTATGCCTAGGGTGTAAACTGTCGGCAAAGTCTCCGACTTTGTTGGCAGTTTTTTGTGCACGCTTTCCGCGAGCACTATCTTATACTGTAGTCTTCGGCTAGTGCTCTTCCAGCAGGAGCCGGCCTAAATCACTGCCAATATTATACGGAAAATATTATAATATATATAAACTAAACAGCGGTGATGTTTATTAAATTACACGAAAGGCCCTTATTTCTTTATACTAAAATACATCATTTGTAACGATTTTATAACGTGCTGAAGCTCGAGAGAATAGTACGAGTGAGAAACTATAGGTTCGAACCATACTTCAGGCAGGCATGCATAGCCAAAATCGTAAGATATTAAATAATAAGAGAGCTAATACCTAAAGGGTTAGCTCTCTTATTATGAGCATGCGAATTTATATCTCAACTTACTTTTTCATCATTATTAAAAATATATTTGAGTGATTTTAATATATAAAGTAAGTACTTGTTGTAACAAACTCTCAATTTTAAAATTAATGAAAAAACTGTCAACAACCGATATTAACTGTAGTAAAATAAATGTATATAAATCATGCGCTCTTCTAAATCCTTCTACCATAAATCGTAATGTCCCATTTTTTAAACAAATCTTTTTCATAATTATATAATAAATAGGAGCTGTTGTTTATTGAGAATAAATGAGCTTGCGGATCATCAGAAACCAAGGGAACGTATGTTAAGCCATGGTACAGCACGTTTGTCGCACGCGGAATTATTAGCTATTTTAATTAATACAGGTAGAAAAGGGTGTTCAAGTTTAGATATAGCTAATGAATTGTTAAAATCAGTAGGTAGCTTAAAAGAATTAAAAGGGTTATCTGTAAATGATTTGAATAAAATAAAAGGTGTAGGTATATATAAAGCGCTCATATTGAAAGCAGCATTTGAGCTTGGTGAGCGCATGCATTCTGGAAGCGTTGATGACAAAATTCAAATCACTAGTCCTAAAGACGTGGCAGATTTTATGATGGGGAAGATGGAACATTTAACACAAGAAAAATTTATTGCGCTTTTCTTAAATTCCAAAAACGTCATTATAAAAAAGAAAACAATATTTATTGGTACTTTAAATTCTTCAATTGTACATCCACGTGAAATTTTTAGTGAAGCAATCAAATGTGCAAGCAATGCAATTATCGTACTTCATAATCATCCCTCGGGTGATACAACGCCTTCGAAAGAAGATATCAAAACGACTGCACGGTTAAGAGAATGTGGCGCACTTTTAGGTATAGACTTATTAGATCATTTAATTATAGGCGATCATGAATATCTGAGTATGGTGGAAGCGGGTTACTTTGATTAAATTTCAAAATATTTTGTAGTTTTTAAAATAATATTTTCATCACTATATTTGTAAAGATAGCCGTGATATATTTAATTATTATAGTGCATTTGATGTTCTTCGATGCGGGAGGTTAAATATTGGAAAGCATTCTGTTAGTAGCATTATTATTACCTATTATATATTTAATGCAAATTATTAAAATGAAACAAATTATTAGAATGAAGCATGTATATGTTACAGTTATCGTTTCAACGATTGACGTTACAATTTCTACATTGATACTCAATATGGTAAAAGACTATAATACTTCCTATTTTATTGTTTTACTAAGTGGTATCATTGTTGGGGTGGTATGGGCATTATTATTATGTGGATGTTATTATTGTTATCAAGTCCTTACAAATAGACGTTAGTTTTGCATACATAAAAAGCGCTTAATGGACAAAAAGTCTATAAGCGCTAAAATTTTAATTTATAAAATTGAAAAATTGATTATAGTTTTCCATTAACCAAAGAATCCCTTGGTATCCAAGGTAAATACATAATACAATTATACCAATATATATTAAAAATCTTAAAAGTGATAAGCCTACTCTAAATAATAAGATAACTAAGAGTGCAAGCAGGATTATAGATAAAATACTCATTGTCTATTCACTCCCTTTAAATATATTTTAATATTAATGCATAATACATGCATCAGTCTATAGTTAAGATATAAATACACCTATAGTCTGATGATAATTATAATTTAAAATACTATAATTTTGATGAATAAAATAGGAGGATGGTTCATGCGTTTTATATTTAGCATTATCAAAAATATTATAGCAATTATAGCAATTATAGTAATTGTATTTTTCGCGCTCAAATATGCTCCTTTTTTAAAAGATCAAGATTGGAATCCAGTGCATGAAGATGAATCATCCCTACAAAAAAATGCTAATGAAGGACATCTTACTGGTGGACAAAGATATTCAGTTGAAGATAACGATATATTAAACAACGTTCCGCTAAGCCAAACTAAAAACATGTTTGATTGGATTGATAAACGTGAATTTATGTCGGTCTCTGGTATTCAGAGAATGGGATACAACGATGCTTATTTAGCTGGACAGCGTGGAGATGAATTTATAATTTATAAGTTTGGATCTGACTCTATGAGAGTATATAAAACTGAAATAGAAATGAATCAAGACCTTAATCAATTAGGTGAAAATATAGAGCTCAAGCCTACTTCTTATTATGAGTAGTGCGTTTGAATTCTAACAAGAAATAAGTTAGCCTTAAGAAAGTAATATGAAAAGGTTGGTGTTTAATATGAGTGAAAAATCTAATGAAAAAAAAGCGGATGAACAAGCAAAAGCGCAAAATTTATTTGCTCGTTGGCGAAAAGAAGAAACATTATATAAAGATGATGAAAAGGAATCTAATAAATCAAGTGACTCTCAAACATCATCAGATGAAGAAAAACAATAAAAATATTTGTTAAAAAAGACGCAGGAAAGTGGCTAGTATGATACGTAGATCGATCAATAGTAATAAACTAGTTTCTGTATTATGTAGTAACAATGTGGTTGAGGCCATAGATATACATAAGAGTGAGTATATGAAATCAATTCAGCAACGATTGGTTTTTGCTCACTCTTATTTTTTATAAAAGAATAAAACTGGTCCAAAATATAATTAGAGTTTAAGCTATGTTTACTATTTTGCATATTACTCTCATCAATAATTAATTTTAGTGTCTAAATTAATACTAAATAATACACTATTCACCGCAATTATTGCTATAATACTAGATATCATTATGTTTGAATACAAAATAAATAGGGCTTGTGTCTTTTTGATTCACAAGTAAATTTTGTTTTATATTCTTAACGTTCGCGCTTTATTTCATTTATGTAGTAATATAAAATGATAAGAAGAAGATAAAATAGTTGATTAATAGAGGTGTTTAGGTTGTCAAAGTTTTTTAGAAACAACAAATTGATTGTCATATTATGTGCAATCATCGTGTTTATCGCCTTAATTGGTGTATCATTGCGATCGCAATCACAATCGTATGTTGAACAGTACGTAGGGGATACAGTGGCTTTTGGTCAAAAAGCCGTAAGTTATCCTGTTCATTTTATTACTGGGTCAATAAACAATATTTTTTCGAATGGTGATTCAAAAAATCAATCAAACAAAATTAAACAGTTAGAAGCAGAAAATGAAAGATTAAAGTCAGAAAATAAAAAGTATAAAAAAGAATTAGATATAGAAGATATATCTAAATTCGAACCGATTTCTAGTACAGTTTTATCTAGAAACCCCGATCAATGGATGAACACCTTAGTTATTAATCAAGGTAAAAAAGATGGGATTAAAAACAACATGGCAGTAATGACTTCAGACGGTTTAGTTGGTCGTATATCTAAAGTGAACCAATTCTCTTCTCAAGTGGATTTAATATCAACTAACACTAGAGCTAACCGTTTGTCAGTTAATATCCAACATGATGATAAAAATGTGTTCGGCCTTATTGATCATTATGACTCAAAAACGGAAGAACTCGTTATTTCAGATATAAATAATAAAGACAGTGTTAAAAAAGGAGACAAAGTTGTTACAAGCGGTTTAGCTGATCAACTTCCAACAGGTTTATACATAGGCGAAGTATCTAAGGTAGAAAATGATGAATATGGATTATCTAAAGAGGTTAGAGTGAAGACTGGTACTGATTTAGCTGATTTAAGTCATGTTTATGTAGCAAAAAGAAACCCTAATACAGTACCTGATACCGAAAGTGGTGAGAATTAATGAGAGCTTTTTACTACTTTATAATTGGTATTATCCTCTTTTATGTAGATACTGCAATCGCACTTGTTATACCTATGCAAATCTCTGGGAAAGAAATTATATTCGTGCCGCACTTAACCATCATGTACATTTTGATCATGAGTGTTTACAGAAGCGCTGGTGTGGCCGTTATATTGTCGGTCGTGTTCGGACTTATGACTGATTTATATTTTGGTAGTTTTTACGGGCTGTATTTATTTGGTTACATATTATTAGTTGTGATTATGGATTTCTTCTTTAAAGTGTTTTATAGAGATCATTCAATGCTGTTTGCTATTATTCTATTGAGTACGATCGTATTAGAAATGTATGCAGCAATTATATATAGCGTATTAGGCTTAGTCCATTTTAACCTATTTGAGTTTATTGTTTTTAGATTAGTACCTACACTTATACTAAACTTTATTTTGTTAATTATTTTATACCCACTAATTGCAAAATTTCTTGAAAAACTGCAATTGAAGATTGACAGTAAAAGGTCGTAATGCTAAAATGCAGTAGTTGAGTAGTTTCTAGCTACATACAACCGCTCGGATTCAGGTTTAAGTACATTGGTGTCACCTGGATTTGGCGTGACTTAAATTATAGGAGGTGCAAAGTATGTTTGCTATTATTGAAACAGGTGGAAAACAAGTAAAAGTTGAAGAAGGACAAGAAATTTTCGTCGAAAAATTAGACGTAAATGAAGGTGATTCTTTCACTTTTGATAAAGTACTATTTGTAGGTGGAGATTCAGTTAAAGTTGGCGCGCCAACAGTTGAAGGTGCAACAGTTACTGCAACAGTAAATAAACAAGGTCGCGGTAAAAAAATCACTGTTTTCACTTACAGACGTCGTAAAGACTCTAAACGTAAAAAAGGTCACCGTCAACCTTACACTAAATTAACAATCGACAAAATCAACGCGTAATTATGATTAATGTAGATATTACATTGAACGATTCGGGTCAAGTAACGGATGTTATCATGGACGGCCATGCCGAACATGGCGAGTATGGTTATGATATCGTATGTGCCGGAGCATCTGCAGTTATTTTTGGCAGTGTTAATGCTATAATAGGATTAACCTCTGAGAAACCTGATATTGATTACAGTGAAGACGGCGGACACTTTCATGTCAGAAGTGTCGATACGAATAATGAACAAGCGCAATTAATTCTTCAAGCAATGTTAGTTTCCTTGCAAACCATTGAGGAAGAATACAATGAAAATATTAGATTAAATTATAAGTGAGGTGCAACCAAATGTTAAAATTAAACTTACAGTTCTTCGCATCTAAAAAAGGGGTAAGTTCTACAAAAAACGGACGTGACTCTGAGTCTAAACGTTTAGGTGCTAAACGTGCTGATGGTCAATACGTTACTGGCGGTTCTATTTTATTCCGTCAACGTGGTACTAAAATTTATCCTGGTGAAAATGTTGGTCGCGGTGGCGACGATACATTATTCGCTAAAATCGACGGCGTTGTTAAATTTGAACGTAAAGGTCGAGACAAAAAACAAGTTTCTGTTTATGCAGCAGCTGAGTAATTTTTGTTAATGTTAACACCAGAAGTGATGACTTCTGGTGTTTATTTTTTGTCTTTATTTTCTAGTTATCTAGAAAATGCTATAATATAAAAGATATGTAAATTAAGTTTTATAAAAAAGAGGTGAAATCATGTTTGTCGATCAAGTTAAAATATCACTTAAAGCAGGTGATGGCGGTAATGGTATAACTGCCTATAGAAGAGAAAAATATGTGCCATTTGGTGGTCCGGCTGGTGGCGACGGCGGTGACGGTGCTTCAATTGTTTTTGAGGTGGATGAAGGTCTAAGAACACTATTAGATTTTAGATACCAAACACATTTCAAAGCTAAAAGAGGCGAAGGTGGCCAGAGTAGTAATATGCACGGTAAAAATGCTGAACACTTAGTTTTAAAAGTACCACCAGGCACGATTATTAAAAGTGTTGATACTGAAGAAGTGTTAGCTGATTTAGTAGAAAACGGGCAACGCGCAACAGTAGCTAGAGGCGGCAGAGGAGGCCGTGGTAATTCACGTTTCGCTTCTCCGAGAAACCCAGCGCCTGATTTCAGCGAGAATGGCGAGCCAGGAGAAGAAATCGAGGTTACTTTAGAATTAAAATTACTGGCGGATGTCGGATTAGTTGGTTTCCCAAGTGTAGGTAAATCTACGTTATTGTCTACAGTTTCAAAAGCAAAACCCAAAATCGGCGCTTATCACTTTACGACGATCAAGCCTAATTTAGGCGTGGTATCTACGAAAGATAATAGAAGTTTTGTGATGGCAGATTTGCCTGGGCTTATTGAAGGGGCTTCTGAAGGCATTGGATTAGGACATCAATTTTTAAGACATGTGGAAAGAACTAAAGTTATTGTGCATATGATTGATATGAGTGGTTCTGAAGGTCGTGACCCTTATGAAGATTATCGAGTAATTAATGAAGAATTAAAAGCGTATGAGCATAGATTGGAAGACAGACCACAAATTGTTGTAGCTAATAAAATGGATATACCTGAAGCAGAGGAAAATCTAGCTATTTTTAAAGAAAAACTCAATGACGAACATATCCGTATTGTGCCGTTATCAACAGTTATGCATGACCATATAGATGAATTATTATACGCTATTGCTGAGACATTAGAAGAAGTGAAAGATATTGATTTCAATAAAGAGGAAGAAGATCTAGGCGTAAATAGAGTAGTTTATAAACATACGCCTAGTCAAGACGCGTTTACAATTACGAGAGATGATGATGCCGCTTATGTCGTAAGAGGTAAAGCAATTGAAAGAATGTTCAAAATGACAGACTTTAATAGCGATCCAGCTGTAAGACGTTTTGCTCGTCAAATGCGTTCGATGGGCATCGATGACGCCTTGCGTGCACGTGGATGTAAAAATGGAGACATTGTAAGAATACTTGGCGGAGAATTCGAATTTGTAGAATAGGAGTGCTTAATATGGACAAAAAAGAAAATAAAAGGTTTTATTTAATCCGTGAAGATGTATTACCAGAATCAGTAGTCAAAACTTTACAAATAAAAGAAGTTTTGAAAAACAATCCATCATTGTCCATATTTGAAGCAGTTAAACAATTTGATTTATCTAGAAGTGCATTTTATAAATATCGAGATACTATCTTTCCTATAGATGAAAAACTAGAAGAAACAAGAGAGTTTACTTTGATATTGTATGTCAATGATATTATAGGCATGTTAGCTGAAGTCTTAAATACACTTTCTAAATTAAATTTGTCAGTGTTAACGATTCATCAAAGTATACCAATGGATGGTAGAGCAACTATTACGCTATCGTTAGACGGTAAAGATACAGATTTAGAAATTGATGAAGTGATGGAATCATTAAAAATGATTGAGCATATTTCTAATGTTGAATTAATTAGTATGACTATATAAGGAAGTGTGACTGTGTACGCATATATTAAAGGAACATTAACTGTTTTAAATCCTACACACGTAGTGCTTGAAGCTGCTGGTGTAGGTTATGAAATTCAAACACCCAATTCATATCGTTTTCAAAAATATAAAGACCAAGATATATTAATTCATACATCGTTGATTGTAAGAGAAGATGCACAACTACTTTATGGTTTTTATAACCAAGAAGAAAAAGACATGTTTCTCAGTTTGATTAAAGTTACTGGCATTGGACCGAAATCAGCTTTAGCAATTTTAGCTAGTAGTTCACCAAACGAAGTTAAAATAGCGATTGAAAACGAAAATGATGCTTATTTAACAAAATTCCCCGGGATAGGTAAAAAAACTGCTCGCCAAATTGTTTTGGATCTTAAGGGTAAAGTTCAAGTGACTGAAGAAGATAGCGGTCAATTATTAAATGCGAATCAAAACGGACATCAAAATTCTGAAAGCGTAAAAGAAGCATTACTTGCTTTAGAGGCATTAGGATATTCTAAGAGAGAACTTAATAAAGTAGAAAAAACATTAAACAAAGAAACTTTTGAATCTGTAGATGATGCTGTTAAGCGAGGTTTGCAGTTACTTATATCTTAGTTTTTTGTTGAATTTTAGTGAAGGGGGAATGATCAATGGATGATAGAATGGTAGATCAATCTATGCACGAAGAGGAATCATCATTTGAATTATCTTTAAGGCCAGAAAGATTGCGTCAATATATAGGACAATCAACGATTAAATCAAATTTAGAAGTTTTTATAAAAGCAGCTAAAATTAGGCAAGAACCGTTAGACCACGTTCTATTGTTTGGCCCCCCTGGATTAGGAAAAACGACTTTATCTAATATTATTGCCAATGAAATGGAAGTTAATATTAGAACAATTTCTGGTCCCTCTATTGAACGCCCAGGTGACTTAGCAGCTATTCTTTCTAGTTTGCAACCCGGAGACGTATTGTTCATCGACGAAATCCATAGATTAAGTAGCGTAGTTGAAGAAGTGTTATACCCAGCTATGGAAGATTTTTTCTTAGATATTGTTATTGGCAAAGGGGAAGAAGCACGAAGTATACGTATAGATTTACCGCCTTTTACATTGATTGGTGCCACGACTAGAGCGGGTAGTTTAACAGCACCTTTACGTGATAGATTCGGCGTTCATCTCAGATTGGAATATTATAAAGAACCTGAATTAAAAGAAATTATCATTCGTACAGCAGAGGTATTAGGCACATCTATTGATGATGAAAGTGCAATAGAATTAGCTAAGAGAAGTAGAGGTACCCCAAGAGTTGCTAATCGATTATTAAAGCGTGTAAGGGATTTCCAACAAGTTAAAGAAGATGAATTGATTAGTATCGGTACGACGAAACAATCACTAGCATTGCTACAAGTAGATGATGAAGGGTTAGATTATATCGATCATAAAATGATGAATTGTATATTAGAACAATATAATGGTGGACCTGTTGGTTTAGATACAATTGCTGTTTCTATTGGTGAAGAACGCGTTACAATAGAAGATGTTTATGAACCGTTTTTAATACAAAAAGGATTTATCGAACGTACACCTAGAGGGCGTAAAGCAACAGCTTATGCCTATGAACACTTTAGTAAGGATAGAAAGAAGGAATAGTTTTGGATATTGAATCTTTTGATTACCATTTACCAGAATCATTAATTGCACAAACCCCTTTAAAAAATAGAGATGAGAGTAGATTGCTTGTCCTTGGAAGAAAAACGGGAGATATTGAACATAAATACTTTAAAAATGTAATTGACTATTTACAAGCTGGAGATACATTAGTACTCAATGATACGAGAGTCATGCCAGCGCGCTTATTTGGCTTAAAAGAAGAAACTGGTGCGAAAGTAGAAATGTTGATGCTTACACAACTTGAAGACGATGATTGGGAAGTATTATTGAAACCAGCGAAAAGAATAAAAACAGGGGATAAATTATCATTCGGTGATGGTAAAATAATAGCTGAATGTGTGGAAGAATTAAATCAAGGCGGACGCATTATGCGCCTTGATTATGATGGTATATTACAAGAGCGATTAGATGAACTAGGTGAAATGCCATTACCACCATATATAAAAGAGCGGTTAGATGACCCAGATCGTTATCAGACAGTATATGCTAAAGCCTCAGGATCAGCTGCTGCTCCAACGGCTGGACTCCATTTTACAGATGAATTACTTGAACAGATCAAAGCTAAAGGCGTGAATATAACTTTTATTACGTTGCATGTAGGATTAGGTACATTTAGACCTGTAAGTGTTGAAAATATAGATGATCATGAAATGCATAGCGAATATTATCAGATGGATCAAGAAACAGCTGATTTGTTAAATGAGACAAAAGCGAAAGGTCATCGTGTCATTTCAGTAGGTACGACATCTACTAGAACTTTAGAAACAATAAGAGCATCTCATAATGAATTTGTAGCAGATAGTGGTTGGACTGATATTTTTATTTTTCCTGGCTTTGAATTTAAAGCGATAGATGGATTAATCACAAATTTCCATTTACCGAAATCAACGTTAGTCATGTTAGTTTCTGCATTTAGTACAAAAGATTATATTTTAAATGCGTATCATCAAGCCGTGAAATCTGAGTATAGATTCTTTAGTTTTGGCGATGCAATGTTAATTATTTAGGGAATGAAAGGAGCATTTGTATGCCTGCGGTAACATATGAACATATTAAAACATGTAAACAATCTGGAGCTAGATTAGGCATTGTACATACGCCACATGGGTCATTTGAAACACCCATGTTTATGCCCGTAGGTACAAAAGCTACAGTTAAAACGATGAGTCCAGAAGAACTACATCAGATGGAAGCGAAAATTATATTAGGAAACACATATCATTTGTGGTTACAACCAGGAAATGATATTATCAAAAAGAGTGGGGGATTACATCAGTTCATGAACTGGAATGGTCCAATACTGACAGATTCAGGTGGTTTTCAAGTATTCAGTTTAAGTAATTTACGAAAAATTACTGAAGAAGGTGTTGAATTCCGTCATCATACAAATGGTTCTAAACTATTTTTGAGTCCTGAAAAATCAATGCAGATTCAAAATGATTTAGGTTCAGATATTATGATGGCATTTGATGAATGCCCGCCTATGCCAGCTGAATATAAGTACGTGAAAGATTCAATCGAAAGAACAAGTAGATGGGCCGCTAGATGTTTACAAGCACATCAAAGACCTGAAGATCAAGCATTATTTGGTATTATTCAAGGCGGAGAATATAAAGATTTAAGACAACAAAGTGCCGAAGAATTAGTAGCATTGGATTTTCCTGGATATGCCATTGGAGGTTTATCAGTAGGGGAACCAAAACCTGTAATGTACGATATGGTATCACATACACAACAATTTATGCCTAAAGATAAGCCACGTTATTTAATGGGTGTGGGATCGCCAGATGCATTAATAGAATGCAGCATTAGAGGTATGGATATGTTTGACTGTGTTTTACCAACACGTATTGCACGTAATGGTACATGTATGACTTCACATGGCCGTGTGACTATTAAAAATGCTAAATACGCAGAAGATTTAGGCCCGCTTGATGAAAATTGTGACTGCTATACTTGTAAAAATTATAGTAGAGCTTACATAAGACATTTAATAAAAGCAGAAGAAACTTTTGGTATCCGTCTTACTACTTATCATAATTTACATTTCTTGCTGAAATTAATGGAAAACATTCGACAAGCTATTCGCGATGATCGTTTACTTGATTTTAAAGAAGAATTTTTTGAACAGTATGGACTTAATGTAGAAAACCCAAAAAACTTTTAAAAAGGGAGAAATAACTTTATGCAATTTACTTCATTGATATTACCGATTTTATTATTAGTATTAATGTGGTTCTTCTTAATTAGACCACAACAGAAAAAGGCAAAAGAGCATCGTGAAATGATAAGTCAAATTTCATCTGGTCAACATGTAACAACTATTGGTGGCATCAAAGGCACTGTCCGTAGCGTCGATGAAACAACTGTTGTATTAACTTTAAATGGTAATGGCACTGAAATTACTTTAGAAAAACCAGCAATTAAACAAGTTGATCCATCATAAAATTGATAATTACGAACTGATATTTACTATCAGTTCGTTTTTTGTTTAATAAAAACCTAAAGTTATTGGACTTTGAAGTCATAGTTGGTGTTATAATAAAAGATAGACAAAATCGCATAAATAACGAAACTAAATAAACATTACATATGAAGCACTTACATTTAAAAAGTAATTACAAATAGGTTAAGTTTGTTTTTACACTAAATGTAATATGTTAAAATATGAAAGGTTATTTAGAAAAGTTTAATCAATTTATTAAACGTAGAGAAACGCGATTGAATTTGAATTGATAACATAAGCTTACAATGAGGTGTTCAAGTGAAGAAAAGTAGTAGAATAGTTGCATTTATATTACTTGTAGTTCTATTGTTAGGCGGAATAGGACTTACATATAAAAATGTAGTTAAGAATGTCAGCCTCGGTTTAGACTTACAAGGTGGCTTTGAAGTCTTATACCAAGTTGATCCTTTACAAGAAGGAGATAAAATTGATGATAAAGCGGTAAAAGCCACAGCAAAAACACTTGAAAACCGTGTGAATGTTTTAGGAGTCTCAGAACCTAAAATTCAAGTGGAAGACAAAAACAGAATTCGGGTACAATTAGCAGGCGTGAAAAACCAATCTCAAGCCAGAGAAATTTTGTCTTCGCAAGCTAATTTAACAATTCGTGACGCAAATGATAACGTCAAATTAACGGGTAAAGATATTCAACAAGGTTCCGCAAAACAAGAGTTTAAACAGAATACAAATGAACCCGCAGTTACATTTAAATTAAAAGATAGTGATAAATTTAAAAAAGTAACTGAAGAAATTTCTAAAAAAGATGAAAATGTCATGGTTGTATGGTTAGATCACGAAAAAGGTGACACTTATCATAAAGAAATGAATAAAGAAGACCCTAAATATGTATCTGCTGCATCAGTAGATAAGCCGATTAATTCAGATAGTGTAGAAATTTCTGGTGGTTTTAAAGGGGAAGAAGGTATTGAAGAAGCTAAACAAATAGCTGATTTATTAAATTCTGGTTCTTTACCTGTAGACTTAAATGAGATTTACTCTAACTCTGTAGGCGCTCAGTTTGGTCAAGATGCGCTAGATAAAACGATACTTGCAGCAGCAATTGGTATAGCTGTTATTTACTTATTTATGCTAGGCTTTTATCGTTTACCAGGTTTAGTTGCAGTTATTGCGCTAACTGTTTATATTTATTTAACATTGGTAGCATTTAATTTCATATCAGGCGTATTAACTTTACCAGGTTTAGCCGCATTAGTACTAGGTGTTGGTATGGCAGTAGATGCTAACATTATTATGTACGAGCGGATTAAAGATGAGCTTAAAATTGGGCGAACCCTTAAACAAGCTTATAAAAAAGCGAATAAGAGTTCCTTCTTAACTATAGTAGATGCGCAACTTACAACAGTAATTGCAGCTGCTGTACTGTTTTTCTTTGGTGAAAGCTCAGTTAAAGGTTTTGCCACAATGTTATTACTTGGTATCTTAATGATATTTGTTACAGCTGTATTCTTATCAAGATGGTTGCTATCACTTCTAGTTTCTTCAAATTACTTTAAAAAATCTACTTGGTTATTTGGAGTTAGTAAGAAAAACATTGCAGATATAAATGAAGGCAAAGAAGTTCATGACCTCAAAACACCATATGAACGTTGGGATTTCATGAAGTTAGCTAAGCCATTACTATCTTTAAGTATTATCATATTGATTATTGGTGCAGTTATATTATTTGTTTTCAAATTAAACTTAGGTATAGATTTTACAAGTGGTACAAGAGTTGACTTCGAATCAAACGATAAAGTCTCTGAAGCAAAAGTGACCCAAACATTGGAAGATGAAAACTTTAAACCAACACAAGTATCATTAGGTGAAAACGGTAAAAACGTTACAGTACAATTTAAAAATGATTTATCAAAAGACGAAGTTTCAAAAATCAAAAATACCATTGATGATTCATTTGGCAATGACCCAACGGTTAACACTGTTTCCCCTGTAATTGGTCAGGAATTAGCTAAAAATGCAATTATGGCCTTATTATATGCCGCGATTGGTATTATCATTTATATTACCTTTAGATTTGAATGGCGCATGGGATTATCATCAGTGCTCGCGTTACTACACGATGCATTTATGATTATCGCTGTGTTCAGTCTGTTTAGACTTGAAATCGATATTACATTTATCGCTGCAGTATTAACAATTATTGGTTATTCCATCAATGACACAATTGTAACGTTTGATAGGATACGTGAGAACTTGCATAAAATTAAAGTAATCACCAAACCTTCACAAATAGACGATATCGTTAATAGATCGATTCGACAAACAATGACACGCTCCATCAATACAGTATTGACTGTTATAATTGTAGTTGTTGCATTACTTGCATTTGGTGCACCAAGTATCTTTAATTTCTCATTAGCATTGTTAATTGGTCTCATAAGTGGTGTATTCTCATCTGTATTTATTGCCGTGCCACTGTGGGGCATTATGAAAAAACGTCAACTTAAAAAATCAGATGATCATAAACTTATAGTTTATAAAGAGAAAAAATCAAACGATGAAAAAATCTTAGTATAATAACTTGAGTTTTAATTAAAGCGACTAAATTCCAATTTGGAATCTAGTCGCTTTTACTTTTTATGAAACAGGTCAAATCAAATAATTGTATTTAAAAAATTATGGTAAGATTTCATAGATATACCTTAACAGTTAATAAGAAGCTCAAATCTATATCTAAATTAAAGGTTACTACTTTTTATTTTTGAATTTCTTTTGTATAATTGCTTGTGGAAATGAGGGAGAATAGTATGATTAAATCAAAATATAATTGGGACGTTAAATTACCTGAAGTTGAAATTACAGAAGATGTTTCAACAGATTTAAAGCTAACTCCTATTGTAAAAAAAATTCTGGAAAGTAAAGGGATAACAGAAGAAACTGCAATTCGTGAACTTTTAAACGGTACACAAATTGCGCACGATCCGTGGACAATGAGTGATATGCATAAGGCTGTGGAGCGTATTAATCTAGCTATAGATCAAAACCAAAAAATTTTAGTATATGGTGATTACGATGCTGATGGTGTCACTTCTACAACAATATTAGTTTCTACACTTAAAGCACTTGGAGCGCATGTAGGTTGGTATATTCCAAACCGTTTTTCTGAAGGCTATGGACCTAACGAGATGGCCTTTAAAAACGCTTATGAGGAAGGCATTTCACTAATTATAACAGTAGACAATGGCATTCAAGGCCATGATGAAATCCAAATGATTCAAGAATTAGGTGTAGATGTAATTGTTACAGATCATCATGAGATTGGTCGTACAATGCCTAACGCATATGCAATTGTACATCCAATGCATCCTGGGTTTGATTATCCTTTTAAATATTTGTGCGGTGCTGGCGTGGCGTATAAATTGGCACAGTGTTTATTGACTGAACCACCAACCCATTTTCTTGGTTTAGTAGCTATTGGAACGATTGCAGATTTAGTATCATTAACGGATGAAAATCGTTCACTTGTTCAACGCGGTTTAGACGCGTTAAATCAACACTGTCCATTATCAATAAAAGCGATTTTAAAACAAGCAGGTTGCAATGATGAAATCAATGAAGAAACTGTTGGTTTTGTTATCGGCCCGCGTTTAAACGCAGTAGGTCGTTTAGAAGATGCTGCACTAGCTGTCGAGTTATTAATGACAGAAACTGAAGAAGAAGCGGAATTTTTAGCTGAACAAGTTGAATTTTTTAACCAAGAACGTAAAGATATCGTCTCACAAATTACCGAAGAAGCATTAGTAATGGCAGAGCAACAGGTGCAAGATGGTTCTAAGTTCTTATTGTTAGCACAACCGGACTGGCATGAAGGCGTACTCGGAATTGTAGCTTCAAAAATTGTAGAAACATACAGTCTTCCTACATTAATTTTAAACATTGATCAAGCGCAAAACCATGCGAAGGGCTCAGCTCGTAGTATTGACCAAGTTTCGATGTTTGAAATTTTAAGTGCACATTCAGAGTTAATTTCTAAATTTGGCGGTCATCATATGGCAGCGGGTGTTACGATGCCAATCGAAAATATACAAGATCTACAACATGGTTTAAACGGTTGGATGGCTCAATTAGCAGAAACGACTTCTTTAGAACCGCGGAAAAAAGTGGATGTAAAAATATTAGAAAGTGATATTACAATAAAAAATATTAAAGATATTCATAGGCTCCGTCCATTTGGAACAGATTTTTCCAGCCCTTGTTTTGAATTACAAGATATTATTGTTCAACAAGCAAAAGGTATTGGTCAAGACAAAAATCATTTAAAACTTGTATTAGGGGATAGTCAATTACAGGCTATTTTTTGGCAAAATGGCTATTTAGTTAAAGAACTAGGTGTACAACAGCCGATTAATTTAATAGGTACTTTACAAATTAATGAATGGAATGGATTTCAATCTCCACAATTTATGGTTGCAGATTTAGCGAGTAATAATTTGCAGATATTGGATTATAGAAGTAAACGTAAAGTGAGCGAGTTAAATGCTGATGCTGAAGACGTTGCTTATTTAATTCATAAAAAAAGTGAAAAATTAGGTGAGAATTATTACTATTATGGTGAGGACATTATTAATAAATATGATAAATATGTATTTAGAGATTTACCTACATCAATCACTGAATTAAAAACTACTTTAAAAACAGTTGACGTATCTCAAATTTATCTTGTGCTAAATCATGAACGTTCTATATATTTTGAAGGTATGCCAAAAATGGAGACGTTTAAACAATGTTTTAAAGCACTAGCGTCTAAGAAAGAAACAAATTTAGCTAAGGAAGGTATGCAATTAAGCCAGTTTCTTAATATTCAACCGAGTATGCTTAAATTTATCTTAAAAGTTTTCTTAGATTTAGAGTTTATTAAAGATGAAAATGGTATAATAATGCTAAACAGTGTTTCGACAAAACGTGACATTGCAACAAGTAAATATTATCAAAATCGTCTTGATAGGATAGAAGTTGAAAAGTTATTGCTTTATGAAGATTTTAATCGCTTGAAGCAATGGTTTAAGGCTGAATTGGTAGAATAATAGGAGGAAGTTTGAATGGATTTAAAACAATATGTATCTGAGGTTTCAGACTGGCCGCAACCAGGTGTTAACTTCAAAGATATTACTACTATAATGGACAATGGTGAAGCTTATGGCTATGCTACAGATCAAATTGTGGAGTATGCAAAACAAAGAGATGTAGATGTTGTGGTTGGGCCAGAAGCGAGAGGTTTTATCATTGGCTGTCCTGTAGCGTATTCAATGGGGATTGGATTTGCGCCAGTTAGAAAAGAAGGCAAACTTCCAAGAGAAGTGATTCGTTATGAATATAACTTAGAATATGGTACTAATGTACTAACAATGCATAGAGACGCAATTAAACCGGGACAACGCGTTTTAATAACAGACGATTTATTAGCAACTGGTGGCACAATAGAGGCAGCAATTAAATTAGTTGAACAATTAGGTGGTATTGTTGTAGGTATTGCTTTTATTATAGAATTGAAATATTTAAAAGGTATTGAAAAAATTAAAGATTACGATGTCATGAGTTTAATATCTTACGACGAATAAATCTCATATATAAATGAATAAGTTTAAAAAGCCAAATGAGCGCATTGGATGTGGATTCATTTGGTTTTTTATATACATTGAA
>FLSG01003586.1_pt1 | contig 20590 bp, 24 predicted proteins | sample 1550511 | NCBI WGS metagenome assembly FLSG01 (sample SAMEA4031768, study PRJEB14383) | metagenome | biome: human; feature: oral; material: saliva | place: Philippines | collected 2014
TCTTTCATAAATTTATCTAATAATGGATTGCCAATCACTTCATTCATCATAGGTAAGCTGGTAATCATTAACTGAACGTCTTTTTCTTTTAAATAATTCACAGTTTCAATAATTTCATCATAGTTACGTCCTAAACGATCAATAGACTCCACAATAAATCGATCTCCCATTCTTACAAAATTAAGAACTTCTTGAAGTACGGGTCTGTTTTCTATAGATTTCCCAGACTGTTTTTCTGTAAAGATTTTCTCTACGCCAAACGTTTTTAAATTTTCCAACTGTCTTTCTAAATTTTGATCTATCGAAGATACTCTCGCATAGCCAACAATCATTGATTTCCACCTCGCAATTAATATACACCCTAATCATACGTTTAAGTTGCGATAATTTCAACAACTTAATTTGTATGAGTAGGGTGTACCTTAAATGATCCATAATTTTTCGCTTTTAACGTTAAGTTTTTGAATATATAAGTTATATATTTTACTAATATTTATTTAAAGAAAAAGAATGTCCAGAAAATAGTTATGAACTGACCTCCAGTACTAGGAGCAAAATAAAGAGTTCCTTACTTCAAAAGAGAGGACAGTCTCATCTAACAATTAAAATGATTTTCGATTATATGTAGAATAGTTCCGAAAGAGAACGAAAAAATTTGAGTATTATGTAATATCATGATACTATTTATTTACAGAAGTCACATGTAGATGTGGAAAAACTTCTATTTAAACAATAAAAAACACCTAGCCAGGCTCACAAACCAAAGACTAGGTGCAAAAACATAGCACATATTACCGAGATCTGAAACTCACAATATGTATCACAATCAGCCTATTATTAGGTGCTCTCCTTACTTCCAATAAGGGGAGCTTATTTTTTTACCATTACATACACGGAAAAACATACTGAGAAAATAACTATCAATTGTATTGTGAAATTAAAATTGAAACTCATATTTTCTATATAGATGTTCATATGCATCACCTCACAATCACAACCAAATATCATAGCTGTTAGAGTGATACATATAGCGTAATAGGCTCTATGTTTTATAAGTTCATTATACTTGGACATTAAATCAATTTAAAGGGATTAATTTATTGGAAATACCTAAAAACCGTCGTTATGCCAGTGTTTACAAGATTTTTTAAGTCTAAAAATATATTTTTTCAGTTTTTAAGTCTTATATTTTGTATTTTTCAAACTTCTTCAAATACTTTACTCCTCTTCCTTCAACTTTTCAAAATTAAAATTTTAAATTAAACAAAATCTTATTTGCCAATTTAAATACTAAAAAATAACCCACGCCTCGGACCCGTATTGCTCAAAATCAAAAAAGTTAAATCATTCGAATAAGCAATTGTTTTACGTAGCCTTTCACATTTACAAAGTTTTATGATTAATACTATGAATGCAGGGGATAAAATAAGTATATATCAAATAATGAGGAGGTTTTTGTATGTCAAGATACGTTTTCCAATCGCCAAGTAGATATATACAAGGGAAAGGAGAAATAAAAAATTTAGCTAATGAGGTTAATAAATTAGGTGACTCGCCCTTGATTATTTCAGATAGTTTAGTTTGGTCACTAACAAACAAAGATATAAATGAGAGTTTTAAATCTAGCGATATTAGTTACAAATACGAAGAATTTAATGGGGAAGCTTCTGAAAATGAAATAGCAAGACTTAGCCAAATAGCTAAAGAAAATGGCATAAATGTAATTGTTGGCGTTGGAGGAGGAAAGACATTAGATACAGCAAAAGCAATTTCTGATAATCTTAATTCCCCTGTTATTATTGTCCCAACAACTGCTTCTACAGATGCCCCCACGAGTGCTTTATCAGTTATCTATTCAGATGATGGTGTTTTTACTGGTTACAGATTTTACTATAAAAACCCAAATGTAGTATTAGCAGATTCACAAATTATAGTCCAAGCACCAGTTAAATTGTTTGCGGCGGGTATGAGCGATGCTTTAGCTACTTTAGTAGAAGTTAAAGCAACTTTAAACCGTAGAGGCAAAACTATGGTAGATGGAAAACCAACATTAGCTTCTTTAGCCATTGCTGAAAAAGCAGAAGAAACAATATTTAAATACGGTAAAAGCGCCTATTTTCTGCAGCACAAGGTATTGTAACACCTCAAGTAGAGTCTATTATCGAAGCAAACACTTTACTTTCCGGGCTTGGTTTTGAAAACGGTGGACTCGCTGCAGCCCACGCAATACACAATGGGTTTACAGCTTTATCAGGAGATATTCATAAACTTGGACACGGTGAAAAAGTGGCATATGGGACTTTAGTTCAAATGGTTTTAGAAAATAGACCCTATGAAGAAATTCAAAAATATATTGATTTTTATAAATTCTTAGAAATGCCAACAAATTTAAGTAATATACATTTACAGGACGCTTCTTTTGAGGACTTAATAAAAGTAGGCGAATTAGCAAAAGACCCTAATGATACTTTTTCTAATTTAAGTGATGAATTCACTGCTGAAGACATAGCGCAAGCTATACTAGCAGTGAATGAATTAAGTGAAGGCAAAGCTAAGTAAATTGTTCTTTATTCAAACTATGTATGTTTATTCTTATTTTGCATTCCTCTACACTATAATGTTATAATACATTTAACAAAGTTATTAAGCATAATACACCAATCCCCTCACTACCGTTAATAGTGAGGGGATTTTTTAGGTGTTGGCTAAAAGTCGCCTATTTTTTCTTATCGTTGCGATTGCGTAGCCAATGCGCAAATAACGCTACGATACAACCACTGATGACTGTGGTCGTGATGTGAACAAAGTTATCAAGCATAATTACACCTCCTCTCTACGTCAATTTGACGCCTGAGAGATAGGCGACTCCATTATTATATCATTTGTAAATACATAAGCATATGTCCTTCCGATAAATTAAAATATGTAACATAATTTAATTTTACACTTTGTATTTTTCAAATTTCTGCATCAAATATTTTATTTGTTGTTCATTCAACTTTTTAAATTTGAAATTTTTCATTCTATTTTTTAATAAATCATATAAATTTTCTTTTTGATTCACTCCAATTATCCCATTACTTTTATCTGATCCATCAATAAAATGATATTTATCATTGTGATAATTAAAGTATATAATACTATTGATAAAATATTGTTTATCTAAAAAAGCGCTTAATTTCTTCATCGTTTTATATATCTGTTTATAAGGATTACCATGGTTACAGTATTCTATTTCCCCATTTTCATTTAATTTCAAAACAAAAGTTTGATGCTCATTTTCATCTTGCTTATAAAAGATGTATCGATTCAATAATTCATGCTTAGTACCTTTTAAACTTTCTTTAGAGATATTGTAATATATATCACCTTCCCAATATTTTGTTTCAAATATATAAATGCCATAATCGCAAATAATCATATGATCTATTTGTCTAGGTTCTTTTAAATCGTACAAAAAAAGATTATCGAATTTTACAAAATGGTCGATATCAACTTCTTCTTGCAACTGTTCAAAAATTTCTTGTAACTCTTTAGAAGCTTTGATTTCCCCCATGTTTTTATTAGATACAGAGCTTAAACGATAACTTTCTTTCAAGTTTTTATTTTCCCTACACACATCTTCATATTTTTGGCTTAGTTCGTTATAACGAGCCGATAAATCTTTATTTTGATTTTTCTCACTATCAATATTTGAATTTAGCGCTTGCTCTTTTTTCTCCTTCAATTTCATATTATCATTGCTCTTTTTATAAAAATAAATTACTAAGCAAAATAAGATAATAGAACATAATAACAAAACGATAATCATTATACCCCACCCCTTAACTATTTATATCAATGACTTTATAGCATCTTTCATCTCTTCTTTTAATTGTTCATCTCTCTTGTATCCATTCAAATTAATATATTCCGCATCTTCTTGTACATACTGCAAGAACTTCTTGAATGTATCAATATAAGTTTTATAACTTTCACATTGTGCTTCTAAAAGCTCAACATCTTCTTTTGGTATGCTTGTCTCTAAAGCCATTTCAAGTGTTTGTTTTTCTTTTTTTAACTGTTCAGTATATTCATCTGTGTTATAGACAACTGTAGGTTTGATACGATTACCTAATGCCGCAAGCCGTGTATAAGCTGTTGGGTTTAAATCCCTATCTTCTGCTAACGCTTTTACCTTTTTATATTCTTCTTCAGTCAAATTGATATTGATTGTTTTAGCTTTTCTATGACTTTTATTGGACATTTTTGACCCCTCCATAACTAAGTAATTACTCATTTATTCATTCGATAATATGGTTAGTAATCACTCAATATTTTTACAAAAATAAACTAAGCAAATACTTATCTATTTTAACAAGTTGTTGACTTAGCAATTACTTAGTTTTATCATATCATATTTAACTTAGTAATTACTAATCAATTATATACTGAAATATTGATTGATTTTGGATGAACATAAGGAATCTTTCGGGGAATCTCTAGGGAATCTAAAGATTCCCTATTGTGAAATCCCTTGCGCCCCAAAGGATAGAAGAACCACTATTTTCCAAAGAAAATGCCATGTAAAATTTCATGGATTCCTTTGTGTCCGTTTTTAAATATGATCCATAAATACTGCAATATCAGTATTTAGATCCTTTAAGGATAAGTTTAGAGAACCCCAGCTATGCTGGGTGCCATGGCAATGGCATTGTTCCTCCTTATCCTGTTGTCCGGGATTCCTTTTAGATTCCCTCTAAATTTAACAAACGATTTAAATAATTTACAACCTACAATGAGTAAGTCTTAGTTTGGTATTAATGTAAAAGTTAAATAAACATTCATTAATAAAATGAAATTTATAGAATTAAAAAAAGACTTCGATAAAGTGAATTATAAACTCAAAATGGTTCAATTGGTAATATAGTAGTAGGTGGACATATCGTTAATGAAATGAAGATATAGCAAAAGTATGGTTAGGTTACAATCACATTTGTTAAAAGAGGTATAATGATGAATGTCTAAAAGGGTAAAAAATAAAGCTCCTAACAGCATTAATCAATCTGTTAAGAGCTATTACATCACTAATTAAAGAGTTAATAAACTAAATTAACTTTTTAGGAGGAGTCGCCACGCCTCCTTCAATACATCTATATTATAACATTTTACTACCTTTAAAACCATTACGGTTAACTGAAATAATGAAACGATAAGTTCTATTATCAATATTGGATTCCATGCTAAAATTTAAAAACGGATTAAATTAATCTCCCCATTATCAAGACAAGAAGAAACTCGTTTCACTCGTTTCAAAAACCCTCCTGATTTTTAGAGAAAAACTCTCTTATTTCATCGTCTTTAATAAAATAATATGCCATCTTTCCCTCTTTATAAAAATCAAGTACATCATTTTTATATAAAAGTCTTAAATGATGTGAAGTTGAAGCAACACTCATTTTCAATATCAAAGAAATATCACAAACACACAACTCATCTTCTTTAATCAAAGATAATATGATTTTCAATTTCTTATCATCACAAATTTTTTCTAAAATGTTAAGTAATTTCTTAGATTTATCATCTTCTAAAAAACTTAAAGCATTGTTAACTTTATCCTCATGTACACAGATCACATCACAAGCATTTTCATAACTCATATAAAATCACACCCTAAATTAAAATATAAATCCTAAAATTGTTTGAATAGTGTCATTTTCAATAATAATAAATAAACCTAAAGCTATATAAATAACAGCCATAATCCAACGACTAAATTTCTCAACAATTTCTCCAACTCCTGGAATATTAGCTAATTTTTGTGCAGTAAATACCAAGAAGAAAATTAAAATTAAAAAGACAAACAAAGTAATTAATAAATTAGTAACACTTAATGTCACAAAATACGGAACAAATAAACCAATATTATCAGCACCACAACTTGCTATCGTAACAATTACAACCGTACCAACTAATTTAGACAACCCTTTTTCATTCAATTCTTTTTTAGCTCTCTTTTCTCCTTCACAATCACCATAAATAGCCACTTTAATTCCTAAATAAATCGGTATTAACCCTAATAATCCTAATATCCATTTTTCAGGAACATAATTTAATACATAAGCTAAAAACAAACTAACTAATATTAAAATAATAGAACCCAAATACTGACCAATATAAATATCTCGATATTCTTTCCTAGTCTTTGCTCTAGCAAAAAATATTAATAAAATTACTAATAAATCAACTGCTGTAGCAATATAAAGAACAGCAGCAGTAACAACCGTTTGAATCATAATACACCTCATTCAAAAATATTTTTGAATGTATTGTAACTTATATTTTTAAATAATCATAGATGCGTCTTCTATTTTTTCTTTTTCAAATCATATTTCTTTGATTCTTCTTTAGTTTCATCACTTATGTTAAATAATAAAAAATAAACTACGATTCCAATTGGAATACCTAATAATGGTGTTGTAAATATACTTGCTATGACAATCATAAGAATTAACCAAATTAAGTCTTCCCAACCCCATTTTTTATTTAATAAATTATCCAACATTTGTTTAATAGACATAAAATAAACGACTCCTTTTTAACAAACTTTATCACAAGCAGTATTAAAATTTTAAATACCTTTATTTTGAATTTTAAGGGGGTATTTTAAAGATTTAGGGGTGAATCATATAGTTTTATAGTTTTTATGCCTAAAAACCTATATAAGCTCTTAAAACGCAAATATGAGCCAAATAAATATATTCTAACTTCACCAATAAAAATTTGAGTAAAACCAGTGGCTAATTTTTTAGACACTGCCCATTTACATGCAAATTTAAAAATTAGCATAAAAACTGGGCAACCATGCCGGTTGAACGATATAGTTCCCGCAGGGGCAAAAATACATAAAAAAACGCTAGCTTTTTAGCTAACGTTTCAAATCTTTTAAGTAATAATTTTGTTTTTCAAAATTCCAAATTGCCGTAATTGAATGTGCTTTTTCTTCTTCTTCGGTCGTTTTATCTTCGTCACTTGTATTAATTAAATTACCATCTTCCGCATCGTCTAAGTTTAAAGTTTTATGTTTTTGTTTAAGCAATCCACCATAACTCAACATACGTTTTCGGTATAAACCTTTTTCTAAATCATTCACGATTTCTTGATTTTTTTGTCATCATCAGTTAAAAAATCAGATGACTTAACCGAATATTTTGAGGTCTCTTTGATTGCTGTAAGATCATTTGAATTATTCGTTAAAGATATTGTACTTAGTCATGTTTTGACGGCGCATATTAAGTGCATGTATTTCTTCAAGCTCAGCTTTAATCGATTGCATCAAATAACCCTGCATAGCTTCAACCGTTTCATTTTTCTGTAGCAACATCGCTTTAAATCGTTTTAAGACACTGACAAGTTCGAACTCCACGTCTTCTAAACGGTAATATGTATCATGAGCATTATTAAATGATTTTTTTCCTTTAAGTAAAACACTTTTAATAATACGAATTTCTCTAATTTCAAAATTACTTAAGTAATCTTTGATTTGTTGTGGCAATTCTTCAAGCACTTGGAATTTTAAGGCATTATTATTAAATTCAGTTTGTTGATGATTTGTATGATTCGAATGAGCGTTTTCAGAAATATTGTTAGGTGTATCATTCAAATCATTCGTATCATTGTTCTCAGTCTCTATATAATCAGTATTACTAAATTCAGTATCATTAGGGTCTAAGTTTTGGGATTCTGGAGTCCCATTGTTTGGGATTCTGGAGTCCCATTGTTTGGGATTCTGGAGTCCCATTATTTGGGAGTCCTTGATATCACTCGATTCGTCATCGTTCGAAGTACTATTTTGTATTTCTTTTTCAATAGTTATATTCGTTTCTATTTCATGAAGATATAGTTTGTTCGGTCGATTAAACCCGGTTTTAACTTGTTCCAGTAAACCAACCTCTTGTAACTCTTTTTTTATTTTAGTTATTGTATTTTTACTTTTATCTAACACTTCTTGAAGATTTTCATTAGTAAAAATAAAGTATATATCTCCATTTTGATCTATCCAATTATTTTTAATAGATAAACTAACTCTATCATTAAGAATTGCATAGGTAACTTTAGCACTATCACTTAGCTTTTTATATTTTTCGTTGATAAATAAAACTTTATGTAGCATATAGAAATTTTGATTGGCTTGATTTTTTATATTTTTTCTAGGCATAATAAAAACCCCTTTCCTATTAAAGTTTTGGATAGAGGTAATAAAACATTACAAGAACACATAAATTTTCTGCTTGCACTTTGATGATATAGTTGTATATAATACAGATATCAAAAGATTTATAAACGTGCTGCAACGTTTTATCACCAAACCCCGACTATTACCAGTAGTTGGGGTTTTGTCATGTTAAGGTTATTATATCACTTTGAACAACCTTATAAAAGGGAAAATGCAGGTTTATCAAAGGTTCATAAAGGGTTTATAAACCTTTGATAAAAACCATCAACCCTTTATGAAACTTTGATGAAACGATTGACGGGAACCGTTTTCAATATTTTAATTACTTTATTACCAAGGTTTATGAGTTTATACTGTTTTATAAAGGGTTTATAAACATTTTATAAAGGGTTGATGATATGAGAAGCGTGAAAGCTTTGAGTGAAGAATTAGAAGTTAGTAAGCAAACAATTTTTAATAATATTAAAAGATTGAATATAGAAACAATAAAACAGGAAAACACTTCGTTTATTAAAGAAGATAGCGACATAGAAAAAATAGTTCAAAGAGTAAATGAAAATAAGAAGAAATATGGATTTGAAAATGTTGCTGAAAGTAAACAAAAAAAAGACCCAGATAATATTGACGTTGAATCTAAAACTGATGCTCAAATAGTGGAGATTCTTAAAAACCAGATTGATACTTTGAATAATCAAATTGAAAAGCAAGAAAGTCGTCATGAAACAACAATTGAATTTTACAGAAAAGAGTTGCAAGAAAGGTCGAAATTGCTTGAAAATCAACAAGTATTAGCATTAGAAAGTAATAAAAAGATTAAAAAATTAGAAGATCAATTAGAGGAAGAAAGACGACTTAATTATTCTTTTGATACGTCTGTTAATGAGAGACAAAATGTTAATGTACAAGAAGCAACATTTACTGGAGAGTCTAAAGATACTGATCAACAACAAGAATGGGAACAGCCTACAGAGGTGCAGCATAAAGATATACCTGAAGAGAAAGAGAATGAAAACCTCAATGAAGAACCATCCACAATAGACGATAAACAATTCGAAGAAATAGATAATGAATACGAAGATAAGGAAGAAAAACCACCTAAAAAAGGGTTTTGGAGTCGTTTATTTGGTAATTAATTGTAATTAAAAAGGCACGACAAGTTTATGAACTTGTCGTGCCTTTTTATGTGAATCGAACTTCTGATAATCATCGATTATGTCAATTAATCGTAATTAAAAAGAAGTTTATAAAGGTAACGAAATTTTACAGTTTTACTATAATAACGTTTTATAAATTAAATATTAATATTTTTATATTGTGTTGATGTTATTATTGTATTAAGTTAGACTGAAATCGAAAGTGAAAGCACTTTCGATATATATAGCAAAGGAGAAATTATTATGAAAAAGATCGCAGTTTTTTTAAGTGCAATTGGTCTTGTTTCAGTAGTTGCATTCTCCTCATCAGCATATTCTCAAAATCAAGGTATATCTGAAGAAAATGCAATTTCAACTGAAAACGAAGAAGGGAAAGTTGAGCCTCGAGCTGTTCCTGCTGTGGCTGCAGCTGGTAGACTTGCTGCACAAGGAGCTAAGCAAGCTTGGAAAGCTGTTCCTAAACAAGATAAGCAGATGATGACACAAGCCGCAAAAGATGCAATTGGTCTTGGGGGCGTAGACAATAGTGAGAAAAGCAAATCTGAACTTGTATTTGACTAGTCTTTATATTTATTAATATAGGCTGATATACAGAAGTGATGTCTTTAGTATTATTTTCTTTTGTATATCAGCCATTTTGATTAAAAGAAGGGTTGAAAATGAAAAAAATAAAATACTTTTTACCAATTTTCTTAACATGCTTTTTAATTATACACTTTTCTTTCATAATTTTATCAGTCGTTCCTTTTAACCCTATTGTTAATAAGACAGATAAAATTGTTTCTAAATACACAAATCCTATTTTCACACAAAACTGGGCATTATTTGCACCTGACCCTATAGATAGAAATACTTCACTTCAAATCAAAGCCTATTACAAAAACGGAAATGAAAGTAAGTGGTTAGATAGCAGTAATACAATAATTACAAAAATGCATAAAAACTATATATCTCCTTACAATAGAATTGGGCGTATTCCTGAAACAATCACAAGTGAAATGTTAGCAGAAGACCCTATTATCTCTAAAATTAGAAAGAATTATGAAAGTGAAAATAATTCAGAAGAATTGAAGAAACTAAATAAAACTTATACAAAACAATATAAAAGGAACTTGCCTAAACTCATAAGATTCTCTAGTGCGTATGTTAAATCTACACAAATAAAAAGTAAAGATATTGATAAATTAAAGTTACGCATAGTTAAACAGGAAGCTGTTCCATTTAGTAAGAGAAATAGCAAAGAAAATATGCCATGGGAAATAGTACATACTACTGATAAAGTTGAATTTGATAGTAACGTACCACCTTTAGTATAGGAGAATGATCATATGCAAAAAATTTTACAATATAATAATCGTTTTTATAACTTTTGTGTTCAAAGAAATTTCTTAATAGCACCTAGTTTGGCTAGAATAGGTTTAGGTTTAATCATTTTATATAATTACCTTATTCTTTATTTTCAACGTAATGTTATTCTAAGCCATAACGGAATCGTTGGTACTCAAAATGACAACCCCACATTATATAATTTTATTACATCTCCAATACTTTTTGAAATAGTTTTTCATTGTGGGATATTATTTGCTGTTTTATATACTATAGGTTTTTATACGAAAATTGTAGGAATAGCTAATTTTATATTAACATTTTCATTCATTAATCAAGGATATTTGTTAACAGATGGTGGCGACAACCTGTTGATTCTATTATTATTTTATTTATTATTCACTAATGATTCAGCTTATTTTGCTGTTAAACCATTAAAAATAAAAAATGATGTTTTCAATCTTATACACAATTTTGCAATCACTGCTTGTATAATCCAAATATGTATAGTTTACTTTACTTCTGCTCTTTATCAAATAAATGGAGAAAAATGGTTTAATGGCACAGCTCTTTATTATATTACTCAGGTAGATTTATACTCAAATCCAAATTTAGATTTTTTAATAAGTCAAAATGATATTATTATGACCGTTCTAACTTATTTTTCTATAATCATTAAAATAGCTTTTCCATTCTTTATATTTAATAAGAGAACGAAAATTTTTATAGCTTGTAATATTGTACTATTCCATTTAGGAATATCCATATTTATGGGGCTAGTTACATTTGGAATGACGATGATGATAGTCGAGTCTTTAATATTCACCGACAAAGAATATAAAAGATATTATAATCGAATTAAAAATTTAAAAGGAATGATATCTCATGAGAGAAAAAATAGAAATATATTATGATGGTATTTGCCCCACTTGTTTAAAAACTATGTCAAAAATAAATAAATTAGATTTCTTTAATTCATTGAAGATGATTGATTTCAGAGATAGAAATTATTCAATTAATATACCTTATTTTAACCTAGAAAAATGGATGCATGTAAAAGATAAGAACGGAACTATATACAAGGGCTTCGATGCATTAACAGCAATTTCAAAACACTTACCTATATTATGGATATTTACACCTTTTATGTACTTACTTAAAATTACTAAACTAGGTGATTTTGTATATTCTATAATTGCTAATAATCGAAAACTGCTGGAGTGGAATAGCTGTAGCGGTAACTGCAATATAGATAAAAAGGATAATAAAATTGAATAATATCAAAGTATTATATACGCTAATAACTATAATTTCCCTTCTATTCTTAATAATTTGCGCTATCATTATTGGAAATTATTATTTAAATAAGAAAGACCCTAACTATGTTATGCAATTTATAAATAATAACCCGGAAAAAAGTAGTTTAGTAATTAAAAAAAATGATAAGTATGTTTACTCACATAATCATAATAAAAAATTTAAAGTTGCTAGCTTGTATAAACTTATTGTAGCTATAGAGGCAAAAAGACAAGCTAATATAAAAGAAATTGATTTAAATCAGAGAATTTCAATTTCCGAAATTGAAAAGTATAATTATATGCCAAAAACTAATGTGAAATACGAGAAATGGAAAGATTCTCTTAGAAAGAATGCTTCAAAACCTACAATCAAACAAATTCTTGAAGGAATGATAAATTATAGTTCAAATCCCAATACAGATTTTCTTCTTGATTATTTAGGTGAAGAAAAAGTCAATAAATTAGCAATGAATTTAACGAATAAAAACCATGGTTATATATATAAAAGTTCATCTTCTTTAGCTATTCCAATATATTTAAAAGAGGAAAAAAATTATAAGGATAGTCAAATTAAAAAAATTATTTCTGGAGCAAATAAAAAGAAATATAAAAAATTAATTGAAAATACCGAAGAATATTTAGAAAATAATTCTAATTCAAATATATTAAGTGAATACTTTCCTTCAGAAAAAATGCAAGAAATTTGGGCTAACAATTTGCCTGAATCTTCTGCTTCATCTTATATAAATATTTTTAATAAATCTAAAAAGTTATATGGTATTGATGCTAGTAATATTGAAGGTTTTATAAATAAAAATCATAAAAGTAAGTCATACTACATTGAAAAAACAGGTAAAGCAATAAACATAGAAAATAAGGTAGTTTATTTAAATAAAAATAATACTAAATATGAACTCTTGATCCTTACTAATGATATTGATGAATATGAAAAAATAAAAATAAGTAATAATATCGATTTATTCTTAAAAGGTGTTTTAAATAATAAATATAAATTAGGAAAGGATAAATAGTTATGAATATTAAAATGATTGAAAACTGTTTGAATACTAACAAACCATTAGATTTATATAATATGTTCGATTGGGATTTAAAAAACGAGATATCTTTTTCTGAATTTAAACGTATCTTTGACTCGTATAAGTCTAATACTTATGAACATTTTCTACACTTAAACAAAGTTAACGAAGGCAATGGAGAATTGATTTGGTTAGATAAATATGAAAACAATGGTGTCTCTTTAACTGTAAAAGATTTTAGAATAAGTAGTATAATTATGATTCCCATAATCAAATATCCAGATAAAAATAAAATCACTTTAAATGAATATATAATGCCTGTAAATAGTGGATGGGAAGTATTTTGGGGTGGAGATAATGAGTTAATTAATTATCATTATCCGAATGAGTCACAGCGATATGCTTATGATTTAATTATTAGAAAAAATAATATTAGTTATAAAAGCTTTGGCTATGATAATAAAGATTATTATTGTTTCAGTAAAGATATTATAGCCCCACAAGACGGTATTATATTAAATATAGAGAATAAACATACTGATAGTGACTCACAAAAAGGTAATAGTCTATTGGGAAACTATATTTTAATATCACATGAAAACAATGAATATAGCCTCTTAGCTCACCTAGAATATTCTAGTATAAACGTTGTAATCGGTGAAAAAATACAGCAAGGAGATTTGATTGGTAAATGTGGAAATTCTGGAAACTCTTCCGAGCCACATTTACATTTTCAAGTTATGAACACATCGAAAATAGACGAATGTGTTTCTTTAAAAATTAAATTTTCTAACGGAAGGTCACCTATAAAAGGAGATAGCATATAAAATTTAAAAGGAGGCACTAATCGATGGAAATTTTAATTAAAATCATAGATATAATCGTTGCAATTGTATCTACTTTTACAGATGAGACTTCGAAATATTTAGCGAAATTAAAAGAAAAAAGAGACAAAAAGAAAGAAAGAAAAAAATAATATTTTATTAAAATATTAACATAAATTTTGTGCTAGATTTGTTCGTTATTAAGACAAACTTTGACTATGAAATAATTAAAGGCTCCTTATTCAATAAGGAGCCTTTTTAATATAACTGCTGATAATCATCGATTATGTTGATTAAATAAAGATTTTATCTGCTCTGGATTTTGATTATTTTTTACATGAATATTGATTGATCTACGGAAAAGTTCATCAAGTTTTTTCGAATCTGTATTAATTTTAGTTTTGGAGTTTTGTATCCATTCCATAAAACCAAATAAAACAGATCCATATATATAAAATATAAGTTCAATAGGTATATCAGGAGGTGTAGTAATCTTTTGTTGATTTTCTAAAATATCATTTTGCAATATTTGAATAAAATGGTTTGTAGTTGCTCTTTCAAACTCCTTATCGTTACTTTGTTTTTCTTTTATAGCTTTTAATTCATCTACATTATTAATCGTATTGTTTATAGATGAAAAGGGATTGTTGATACGCTGTTGAATATCTATTGAAAAAAATTCCTTTGTTAAACTACTTATTAAATAAACTAGTAAATCATATTTATCAAAAAAATGTTGATAAAAAGTTGTTCTATGAATAAGTGCAAAACTACATATATTTTTTACTGTGATATCAGAAAATTCTTTGTTTTTCAACAATTGAAAAAAACTTTGAGATAATGCACGCTTTGTTTTAATTACTCGTAAATCATTATTATTCATTATACAATACTCCTTTTTTGTAGGTTAAATAGGCAAGTCTCTATAATTGTCTTTTGAAGATAAAGCATATGACTAGTATGATGTTATACATAAATAATATACATTGGTTATTTAAACTATAACGTTGGTTATTTAAGGAGGCAATACATTGGCAAAACTTTTATATAAATTAGGTAAATTTATAGCTGAACATAAATGGTTAAGTGTTATATCATGGTTAATATTACTAGGTGTTATAATTCTACCTTTAATGGCTAATTCGCCTAAATTTGATGATGATATTACGATGAATGGTTTAAAATCTTTAGACACAAACGATAAGATTAACAAAGAATTTCATCAGGATAGTGAAAAAGCATCCATGAGACTTGTATTCCATTCTAATAAAGAAAAGGGCATCACAGAAGATGAGACACAAAAAGATATTGAAAAGACGTTGGATAACATAAAGCAAGACGATGATTATATACAAAATATAACTAATCCATATGATAGTGATCAAATTAACGATGACAACGATACTGCAATCGTGGACATTAGTTATGTTGTTCCTCAAACTGCTTTACAAGATTCATCTAAAAAAATAATAAATAAAGAATTAGATGATTTAAAAGAAAAGCATAATCTTCAAATTGAACAAACAGATCAAGGTTCAATGGGGGATGTTGATATTGGTGGAGCTTCTGAAGCCATTGGTATTGTTGTTGCATTTATTATTTTATTAATTACTTTTGGTTCCTTAATTGCTGCAGGCATGCCAATTATCAGTGCAGTTATTGGTCTAGGTTCAAGCATAGGAATCATCGGGCTGTTAACTTATATTTTTGATATTCCTAACGTTACGTTAACTTTAGCTGTAATGATTGGTTTAGCAGTCGGTATTGATTATTCCTTATTTATATTATTCAGATATAAAGAGATAGCTAAAAAAGGGACAGACCCTATTGAAGCTATCGGATTAGCTGTGGGAACAGCCGGAAGTGCAGTTATTTTTGCAGGAGTTACTGTAATGATTGCTGTTTGTGGTTTATCTCTTGTTGGTATTGATTTCTTAGCTACTATGGGGGTTGCTTCAGCACTTAGTGTGTTATTTGCTGTAATTGCTGCACTCACATTATTACCAGCATTAATTAGTATCTTCCATAAACGTATTAAACTTAAAAGTAAAAGTAAAAATAATGGTAGTAAAAATACAGGCAACCCATGGGCAAATTTTGTTGTTGGTAAACCATTTGTTGCTACAATTTTGAGTTTAATTATTTTAATAATAGCAATTATTCCAATTAGTCATATGCGTTTAGGAATGCCAGATGATAGTGTTAAACCTCTCAATTCTTCTGAACATAAAGCATATCAACTTATAGCTGATAATTTTGGTGAAGGTTATAATGGTCAACTTGTTATGCTAGTTAATACGAAAGACACAGGAAACGAACAATCAATTAAACGTGATCTCAATAATATAAAATCTGATATTCAAGATATGGATAATGTCGACGTAGTTTCTGAACCACAATTAAATGATAATAATCGATATGCCATATTGTCTATCACTCCTAATGATGGACCAAATGCAAAATCAACGAGCGATTTAACTTATGAATTACGAGATTATAATAATCAAGCTCAAGAAGATTATAATTTAGATACTGAAATATCAGGTCAAAGTGTTATAAACATTGATATGTCTGAAAAATTAAATGATGCAATTCCTATTTTTGCAGGCGTTATCGTCGCATTAGCATTTGTATTATTGATGTTTGTTTTCAGATCAATTTTAGTACCACTTAAAGCTGTACTTGGGTTCATTTTATCCTTAGCTGCTACTTTAGGGTTCACTACGTTAATAATGCAAGACGGCTTTTTAGGTGGGCTTTTTGGAATAGACACTACAGGTCCACTGCTTGCTTTCTTACCAGTTATTACCATTGGTTTATTATTTGGGTTGGCTATTGATTATGAATTATTCTTGATGACACGTGTACACGAAGAATACAGTAAAACTGGAGATAATGATCATGCAATACGTGTTGGTATTAAACAAAGTGGTCCAGTTATTGTAGCTGCAGCATTAATCATGTTTAGTGTATTTATTGCGTTTGTTTTCCAAGATGATGTAACAATCAAATCTATTGGAATAGCTTTAGGATTTGGTGTACTCTTTGATGCTTTCATAGTGCGTATGATGTTAATACCAGCATTAACTAAATTATTTGGTAAAGCTTCTTGGTACTTACCTAAATGGTTAGGAACAGTTTTACCTAACATAGATGTTGAAGGTAAAGCATTAGAAGAAAATGATGATACTTTAGAAGTATCTGTTAACAAACGTAATGCTTATCCATCTGATGATCATGTTATTGAACAAAAATATGATGCTGAAGATGTAAATAATCATCCACGGCCTATTTATACTAACTATTTTGATGCTCAACAAGAAGATAGAGAAATGGACTATGAATCATCATATACTCAAGCAAATGATGTGAATAACTCAAACGACCTAAATACAAATCAAAGAATAAAAAGAACAATGAACCTTTATGAAGATTTAATTGATAAATCAACAGATCAAGATATATTATTCAACGCTTTAATGTTATATGCTAAAGAAAATCACCAAGATGTTTATAGCAATTATACCAACAATGGATATACAAATGATGATAATGATTCAAGTGAAGACTTAAATAACGATTAAGTTTAAAAGGAGGAAATCTGAATGCTAAAGAAAAAGAGTGTGAAAATATTAGGGTTAGTTTCCATAATAGTATTATCTTTGCTAATAAGCGCTTGCAGTAATGGATCTGAAGCATCAAATTCAAGTAAAACCTCATTGGGAGGTAAAGAAGTTGAAATTCCATATGTAGCAACGGATAATTCAGCAGCACGATCATTAGTCATTGCAGAAGTTTTAAAAAAAGCTGGATATGATGTAACAGCTACACCTGTAGAAGCAAGTGGTCCCATGTATGCTGCTGTTTCAGAAAATAAAGATGCATTCCATGCATCTGGTACCTTCCCATCCACAGACAAAAGTTACTTTAATAAGTTTAAAAACAATTTAACCAAATATGATAAAGAACATTTAGTGGAGGATGTCAAAGTTGGTTTAGCAGTTCCAAAATATGAGAGAAACATTGATTCAATTGCAGATTTAAAAGACAATGATGACTTTGGAGAGTCAGTTGATTGGGACATTCAAGGTACAGACGCTAGAAATGGCGCAATGAAACAAACTAAAAGTGAAATAGGGGAAGATAATTTAGAGAAATACCAACTTAAAGAATCGTCTGACCAAGATCAATTTTCAAAAATACAAGAGGCACATAAAAAACAGGATCCAATCATTTTCACTGCAATGGAACCTAGTTGGATGGCTGAGGAATTAGATTATAAAATGCTAGACGATCCAGATAAAATTTATGGTAAAAATGACCAAAATATTGATTTAATTTTTAATAATAACTTTAAGGAACAACACCCTGGAGCTTATACTATTGCGACGCGTATGGCCAAAGACTGGAAAGAAGACGATGAAAAAGATTTAGCTAAAAAAATATTTGTAGATAACAAAAATCCACAACAAGTTGCTAAAGATTATGTAGACGACCATGATAATAAAGTCGATGAATGGACAAAAGATATAAAAAACAATAAATAAGTAATAAAGGCACTTCTTTGATAGAAGTGTCTTTTAGTAAAATATTAATAAGTGATTGGAGGGGTTATTATGTACATTAAACGTAATCCTTCTTCAGATTTAGAAGATTTAAAAAAAGAATTTCAAGAAGCATCAAATGATTTTAAATACCCCATAAAAGCTAGAGAACCTCAAGAAGTTTATGAAGAAGTACTTAAATTTGCAAAATTGAATAATGTGTATTCTGCAGCATTAAAAGAAATAAGTACTAAGTTAGACATTATTGACTCTGACTTTCAACATATGTACAAACATAATCCAATACACCATATTGAAAGTCGAATAAAAGAGTTTTATAGTCTAATCAAAAAACTTAACCATAAAAACTTAGAAATATCGGCTGAAACTGCTAAAGATAATATAACAGATATCGCTGGAATACGGGTTATATGTAATCGTATAGAAGATGTATATACTATAGAAAACTTACTCCTAAAGCAAAAAGATATCAACTTGCTAAAGCGTAAAGATTATATTAAAAATCCTAAAGAAAATGGATATCGCAGTTTGCATATAATAATCACAATACCTGTGTTTTTGACTGACTCCATAGAAGTTTCTCCTGTAGAAATACAAATTCGTACAATTGGTATGGATATGTGGGCTAGTTTAGAACACGATTTACGTTATAAGAATAAAGAGGATACAGAAAAATTTAAAAATGAATTAAAACAATGTTCTATTGATATAGAACATGTGGAAAAGAAAATGCAGTATATATACTCTGAAACATTTGGCTAATTATAATGGTTAACTATGTTAGGAGGTTTTAAATAATGAAACATGAACAAGATATTAAAGTAGATGTAAAACGCATTTTAAATAATCAAGAAGTAACATTTGAAAAGAAAAAGATTTTAATTTCTAGTATGAATTTATTTATCAAACTTGGCTACGAAAGTACCACAATTGATGACGTAGCTAAACGTGCCCGCGTTAAACAAGGCGTTTTATTAAAATATTTTAATAATAAACGTGATTTATTATTAGAGATTATTACTCCTATCATAGATCATTGTATTCCTTTATGTGAAGATGTATTCATTGAAAAATTAGTAGATAAAAAAGGGAATAAATTAAGATCACTTGTACATTTTGTAGTAAATGATCGTATTCGTTTTTTAAAACAAAACTTTGAAATAATGAATATACTGTTTAGACAAATCATCATAGATGAAGAAGTAAAGGAACTTTTAATTTCTCATTTAGAAAACAGGCCTTCAAATAACAATACAATTTTTGAAGTATTTCAAAAAACAGAAGAACTAGCTTCAGATATAGATTATTCTTCATTTCTCAGAATTATTATCGGTCAATTATTAGCGTACTTTACACAAACTTTTATTTTGAAAAAAACTAATATCAGTCAAAAACAGGTTGAAATACAAATAGATAGATCGTTAAGAAAATTTTCTAATAACTGAGGCTATAATTACTATGAAATGTGGGAGGGAATAAAATGGTAAAGCATGACATAACTATTTTAAAAACAAATAAAATTAAAAAATTAAAAAAAGAGCTAAAAGATTTAGGTGTTAATATAGAAATAATAAAGCCAGATACTACATTATTAATATATTAAGGAGTTTTAATAAAAAGAAGTTCAAACAATAATAAATGTTAACGTTTTTAATGTGAAAGGTCGATTTGTATGGGAAACGTATTTTCTGATTTTTATTTTAATGAAACACACAAACTCAAAATATTTGGCACATTAGTATATTATGATAATCAACTTAAAGAAGGTACAGAAGATTTTTCAGTTAATGACATTGCTAATAAAATAAGACAAAATAATATTGAAATAAGCGATAAAAATCTTTGCGAAATTATCAAACAATATTGTCACAAAGGTCAGTTTACTGATTTATATTATAAAATTATACATGACAATTAATTTTAAATAAAAATAATCAGATGAAGTTATAAGTATATTATTTTGTAAGTTATTAACTCGTAATGTTATGGTGTAATTATAGCAATGTAGCATGGCGCTATCTTTCTAACGGTTCTGTTGCAAAGTAAAAAATATAGCTAACCACTAATTTATCATGTCAGTGTTCGCTTAACTTGCTAGCATGATGCTAATTTCGTGGCATGGCGAAAATCCGTAGATCTGAAGAGACCTGCGGTTCTTTTTATATAGAGCG
>FLSG01585624.1_pt1 | contig 20548 bp, 25 predicted proteins | sample 1550511 | NCBI WGS metagenome assembly FLSG01 (sample SAMEA4031768, study PRJEB14383) | metagenome | biome: human; feature: oral; material: saliva | place: Philippines | collected 2014
TTCCATTATTCCTTCCAAAAGGTCAGGCTCTGGGTAAATCGGTAGTTTGAACTCTTGGTAGATACTGTCGTTTTGGGATACTTTTCCAGTAATTGTTGGATCTTGTACAAGCCAAGACCGCGGCCATCTCCTTTGCTTGAGTAGTCCTTTTCAAAAATTCTCGCCAGATCTATTTTTTCAGCTTTTGTACTATTTTCAACTATTAGGACGAGGGAGCTTGCCTCCTGAAACATGGCCAGAGTCAGCTGTGGCTCCTCTGATTCAAGACTCGCTTCAATAGCATTGTCACAAAGGATGGATAAGAAGGTAATGAAATCTAAAACCTCGATGAATAAATCACGAACAGGTTCATCGATCTCGACAGAGATCCCAATCCCTTTATTTTGAGCTTCCAACAATTTTGCGGACAGAACACTTTTTACAGCTGGATTTTCGATGTGACTGAGTTTGGCAATATCAAACTTGCTATAGTAAAATTGTTGGCCACTCTCCCGAAGAACGTTCTCATAGACTTCCCTGATCGCCTTGAGATCAGCATGCTCAATACTTAATTTGAGACTAGTTAAAATATTCAGGTAATCATGACGAAAGGCGCGAATCTCCCCGTAGAGCATTTCGACGTGTTGACTATAGGTGGCTAACTCCTGCAGTTGCCTATCTTTTTGCTCTAGAATCTCTTGTTTCAATCGTTCTTTGGACACTGCATTGAAATACAAGAGCATCATAAAAAATAAGATCAAATAAATACTATTTAACTGTTCCCGTAAAGCATCTGCATGCGGAATAGCATCCTCAAAAACCACCAGACCTACAACACTGACTAAATACACAAACATAGAAAGATCCATTGGGAGTAAGAAACGATTAAAATACTGCCGTTGAAACCCTACTTTTAAATCTGTAAAATCTAGTTTTAACAATTTAGTGAGCCCTAAATAGACAGGAAAGACCAGCAATTCAAGTAGAGCATCATACCAGCTGACAGATGCCTCATGAACAAGTACAATCCCTAGCATTGGAAAGACAAAAAAGGCTAAGAGACGCCCAATGAGACTCTCCATGACAACCGGGTAGAGCCCATAAAAAATATTCAAAAGGGGTCGTATTTTACGATTTCGATAGAAACTATAGGCAATAAATACTAAGAAATAGCCAAAAAAGCCTACCGGTGGCACAAGAGTGAAGACGACTGCAAAGAAGAAAGGGCATAAAAAGAGCCAGCGCCAAGCGAACTCTTGTCTACTGATATGACGATAGATCAGCATGCTGACGAAGAACTTTAAGTAATATAAGAGAGTATCTAACAGCAATTTCTTCTCCCTTCTATTTTTTCAAAGCTTCCAGTAAGCCTCTATACTTGGTCCGTGAGATCAAGCAATTGTCCCCATTTTCAAAAAAAGCTTTCTTGGCCTATTTATCAATCTTCGTAATATTTTGTGGATTCACCACAAAGGAGCGGTGACACCGATACAAGCGGGGATCTGCTTTTTCGATATCAGCGATACTAGCATAAAATTCTAATCGCTCATCCTGGGTGTGTAAAATGACTTTGTGAATGGTTGGAGACGTTTCAACATACAAAATCTTATTAAAGGGGACTTGTACACGCGCCATCGCACTCTCAAACGTAAAGGCATCTTGTGCAATCGTGGTCCCAGCCTGCTCCAAGGTATAGTCGATAGCCGAGTTAATTCTCTCTCTGAACTCTTCTTCGCTCAGCGTTTTATCGATAAAATCCAAGGCAGCCACTTTGTACTGAAAGGTAATAGGCATGAATTCAGAGTGAGTGGTGACAAAGACAATGGTCGCATGGGGATCTTTCTTACGAATCTCTTTTGCGATCTCTAGACCCTTTTTCTCCTCACCTTTAATCTCGATATCTAAAAAGAATAGGTGATGAGTGCCTCTCTCTGTGATAGCATCCAGCAACTGGCTTGACTTTCCAAACACTTCTGGCGCTTTGCATTGCAAGGATTTCTGAGCAATAAGTTCCTGCAAGACCGATTCGATTCGTGATTGCTGGATCCACTCATCTTCTAACACAAAAATCTTCAACAAAGTCTTCACTCCCTCCCCTCGACGAATATGTTCTAATTTACCATAAATAATAGCTGCTGAGCCACTCTTTCAAAGTAGACTCAAAAGGCATTCTATCTTTTTCTCCTTAACAAGAAAAAACTCTCCCGGAGGAATCCGGAAGAGCTTGCGCAAGGGGAATTTGAAAAATATTTTTTAATATGAAAAAGGTCGATAAAATCTACACTATGTTCAAACTCTCATTTTACTAACAGCGATATTACGATCAAGTTTTATTGTCAATAGACATGTATGTGGGAAGTTCTCCCCTTGCAACAATGTAGACCTGTGATCTACTCTTAATAGTATACACTAGAATTGTTACAAAATCAGTTAATTTGTATTGCAATTTGTTGGCAAATACTCCTCCATCAAAAAATACCGCAAACGCTTGATTTTCAAGCATCTACACAAGTCCTCTTTAACTAGTATTTATCATTTCTGTTACAAAATTTAAAATAAAAATATTATTCCATAACAAAAAGAAAGCAAGCAACTAGTAAGACGATTATACAGGCCGCACAATAGCGGCTACCGTCCAATGATGAGAAACGAAATCTCAATCATGTACCGGTTACGACAGAAAATAAAGAAGGCCGATAATGCCTTCTTTGTTTTACATAGGTTATGACGTGAAAAGGGAGCGAGACAGAATGAGTTTTTATAAAAACTCGTTCGTTGTCTCGCCCCCGCAAGGCTGATTAGAGCTCTTCCGAGCTTAAGAAGCGAAGGGAGAGCACAATCAGCTACTGCGTCATTCAGCTCACCCTATGATTGGTCGCGAAGATTAGAAAGAATCTTCCACTCCCTTTGAGCTAGTAAGATGATTAGGTAGACCGCAACATAGTGGCTACCGTCCAATGATTCGGTGCTTTAGCACCAATCATTGGTATCAGGTTACATCATCCCACCCATCATGCCTGGATCCATTCCTGGTCCTGCTGGGGCTGCTGGTTCTGGTTTGTTGGCTACGACTGCTTCAGTTGTTAAAATGAGGCTAGCAACAGAAGCTGCGTTTTGAAGGGCTGAACGGCTGACTTTAACAGGGTCGATGATCCCTGCATCAATCATATTCACCCATTCACCTGTTGCGGCATTGAAGCCTGTTCCGACTTCGGCATTTTTCAAGCGATCAATCACAATAGATCCTTCGTAACCAGCATTGTGAGCAATTTGGCGAACCGGCTCTTCCAAAGCACGAAGAACAATATTGCGTCCGGTCGCTTCATCCCCTTCCAATTCAAGAGCTGCGACTGCAGAGATGACATTGACAAGAGCTGTACCACCTCCAGCAACGATCCCTTCTTCAACGGCTGCACGCGTCGCATTGAGGGCATCTTCGATACGGAGTTTCATTTCTTTCAATTCGGTTTCTGTTGCAGCACCGACCTTAATCACGGCAACACCGCCAGACAATTTAGCCAAACGTTCTTGTAATTTTTCACGGTCAAATTCAGATGTTGTGGTTTCGATTTGTGACTTGATGATAGCAATACGGTTGGCAATCGTTTCTGGGTTACCTGCCCCTTCTACAATGACGGTAGTATCCTTGTCTACTGTTACCTTCGCTGCTTGACCAAGGGCTTCAATGGTTGCATCTTTCAATTCCAAACCAAGATCATCTGTAATGACTGTACCACCTGTCAAGATGGCGATGTCTTCTAGCATAGCTTTACGACGATCTCCAAATCCAGGAGCTTTGACAGCTACGACATTAAAAGTACCGCGGATCTTGTTCAAGACAAGCGTTGGAAGAGCCTCCCCATCCACATCATCTGCGATAATCAAGAGTGGACGGTTGCTTTGAAGAATGCTTTCCAACAATGGCAAGATTTCTTGGATATTTGAAATCTTCTTGTCCGTAATCAAAATGTATGGATTTTCAAGATCGGCTACCATTTTTTCATTGTCAGTCACCATGTATTGTGAAAGGTAACCACGGTCAAACTGCATGCCTTCAACCACTTCCAGTTCTGTTTCCATTCCACGAGACTCTTCAATGGTGATAACCCCATCTTTGCCAACTTTTTCCATAGCTTCAGAGATGTAATCACCGACTTTTTCAGAACGCGAAGACACAGCAGCTACTTGAGCAATAGCTTCCTTACTCGATACTGGAATCGCATTGTTTTTCAATGCTTCTACTGCTGTTGCAACAGCGGTCTCGATCCCACGGCGGATGCCGATTGGGTTAGCCCCTGCAGTGACGTTTTTGATCCCTTCACGGACGATGGCTTGGGTCAAGACCGTTGCGGTTGTTGTCCCGTCGCCTGCGATATCATTGGTCTTAGAAGCCACTTCTGATACCAATTTGGCACCCATATTTTCAAAATGGTCTTCCAATTCGATTTCTTTTGCGATGGTCACCCCATCATTTGTGATCAATGGAGAACCAAATGATTTTTCAAGAACCACATTGCGTCCTTTAGGGCCTAACGTAACTTTCACTGTATCTGCCAAGACATCGACACCACGAACCATTGCAGAACGCGCATCAGATGAAAATTTAATATCCTTTGCCATTTCTCTTACCTCTTTCTTCTATTACTCTACAATTGCAAGAATGTTTGATGTTCCAACGATGGTATAGGTTTCATCTCCATCTTTAACTTCAATCCCTGCATGACTTTCCACCAAGACCTGATCTCCTGCTTTCACAGCTGGGGCGATGAGTTCGCCACTTAAGGTACGAACACCTTCACCAACAGCAATGACTTCAGCTGTCTTGGTATCTGCCTTGCTGACACCTGCAAGGACAAAGCCACCAACTGTCTGTTCTTTTTCTTCTATTTTTAAGACCACGCGGTCTCCTAATGGTTTTAACATGTTCATTCCTCCATACGTGTTTTTAGCACTCTTCATACCCAAGTGCTAACTTATGTTTCTATTGTATCACTTGGTCAGAAATAGTCAAGAAAAAAACACCTCAAAAAGAGATGAGATGTTTCCAAACGATCAATTTAACATTGTCAATTTTTGATTGAAATCATTGATCACTTTTTGGAGATTGATCCGCCCGCGGTAGATACCATATCCGAAAAGTAACATCCCCAAGATTCCAACCACAGCTAGTAACATTCCGAGAAGCATGAGTGGGAGAAAGCTTTTGTGAAAGAGATAGACCAAGACCACACCAATACTGGCAATGATAAAGAGTAAACTAAACCAACGACCAAGGTTTTCAAGCATGTGGCGCTGGTACTTGATTTCTGTTTCATATCCATTGACAAGTTCTTGTTTTGTAACCATGGGATTCCTCCTGATAAAAATTGAGAATGAAGTGCAAGTAAAGGAGGTCCATTCACTATTCTTTTTTCCAACATATCAATACCGAACGATGTATCAAATAAAAAAGAAAAAGCTGGACCATTACCGAACCAGCTTTTCATTGATTGCTTCTAAAAGGGAAGATCTTCCTCTTCTAAGATGATATCAGCTAGATCTCCTGTTCCACCATTTTCCCGCATAGCTCGCTGAGCTCGGCTCTCTAGCAACTGAAAACTTTGGCAGAGGACCTCCGTCACATACTGCATGACCCCGTTTTTCTCGTAACGCCGTGTGCGAATCTCTCCATCTAAAGAAATCAAGCTGCCTTTACTAGCATAACTGGCCATGGTTTCAGCCAATTTTCCCCAGACAACGACATTGACAAAGTCGGTCTCTCGCTCCCCGTTTTGGTCCTTGTAGCGACGATTGACCGCAACGGTCACGCGGGCAACGGATTTGTCTGTACTGGTTTTATGCAATTCTGGAGCCGCTACGAGGCGACCAATTAAAATAACTTTATTATACATCATTTACCTCCTATCTATTTATTCGAAAAAATTTCAAAAAATGGAGGTTGCAACTCAAAATCATCAAAAAATCTAGGATTCAAAAAATCCTAGATTCTTCTCTTTATTCCTTCCAGTGACGAGCAGGATCAAATGGTGTCCCTGCTACTTCTGCGTCATCCAATTCAATAATGCCTCGTTTTTGAGGAGCATTTGGCAAGTGCAATTCGCGAGGACTGCACATCATACCATAACTTTTTTCACCACGAAGTGCCCCTGGGAAAATCAAGCTACCATCCGGCATCATGGCACCTGGAAGAGCAACAATGGTCTTAAGGCCTACACGCGCATTTGGAGCCCCTGCTACGATCTGAACCGTCTTATCTGCCCCAACGGCTACTTGGCAGATATTCAAATGGTCACTATCTGGATGGGCCACCATCTCAAGGATTTCTCCCACCACAAATTTTGGTTCTTGATCGTTGACCAAGCGTTCTGCAAAACCTTCTGCCTCCAATTCTTGGTTCAAACGAGCCACTTGTTCATCTGTCAAAAAGACTTGGCCCTTGCCTTCTACGGCAAAGAAAGTTGAGATTTCAAAGATATTCCAGGCAACCGTTTCTTGGGTATCCTCCCGGTAAACGCGAGCCACCTTTCCTTTTCTCTCAACCGCTAGCTTTGCTTCCCCACTATTTTTCAAGGTCAGCATCAATACATCGCCGACTTGTTCTTTGTTGTATGTTACAATCATGTTTTTCTCCTATTTTAATCCTGCTAAGAATGCTGTAATCTGCGCTTTGGTTTTCCGATCCCGATTGACAAACCGCCCGATTTCCTTATCCTTTTCCAGAACCACCAAACTAGGGATCCCATAAACATCCCAGACTTTCGCTAGATCCATATAAGCATCTCGGTCAATCAAGATAAAGGTAAATTCGGGATTTTCAGCTTCAATCTCCGGTAAAAAAGGCTTAAGATAGCGACAATCTCCACACCAATCTGCTGAAAAGACAAAGACTTTCTTGCCCTCTTGCTCTACATAAGAAGCAATTTCTTCTAGAGAACGCGGTGTGATCATAGTTTTTCCTCTTCATAACGCAAGAGGCTATCCTCATAGACAAAGCGGTAATGGCGCTCATCTTCAAAAATAACGCCTCCTACTATGCGCTCTTCGCTAGACTCGTAGAGTTCCACATACAAGGTCGCAATCGTCCCCATGGCTTCCATTTGCTCCCGTACTTCCGCCACCAACTCTTCTTGAGTACGGAGACGCTTTTGATCTTTGGCAATTTTATAAACACCGGCCGCAAGAGCTCCTGCACTTGCTAGAGCCAGACTAGACAAAATAATTTTTTTAGCTTTCATAGTGCCTATTGTAACACAAAATAAGCAGAGGGACAATGGTCTAGGCTGGATCTCCTCCTTCACTTTTTTGAGCCGCATTTCTAGAATAACGCTACCATCCTCATGAAAAAAGTGATAAAATAGCATCAGAAAGAAGGTATCCTATGACTGATTTATTTTCGAAAATCAAAGAAGTAACTGAAATCCCTGCCATCTCAGGTCATGAAGCTCCTGTACGGGATTATTTGCGCCAACAATTAACCCCTCATGTAGACGAAATCGTGACAGATGGTCTCGGTGGGATCTTCGGGGTCAAACACTCAAAAGCAGCCGATGCTCCTCGTATCTTAGTAGCTGCCCACATGGATGAAGTTGGATTTATGATCAGCGAAATCAAAGCTGACGGGACTTTCCGTGTTGTTCCAATAGGAGGTTGGAACCCGATGGTGGTCAGCAGCCAACGCTTCAAACTCTTTACGCGAGATGGACGTGAGTATCCTGCTATTTCTGGATCTGTTCCGCCACATTTGACACGTGGAACAGGTGGTCCTACAATGCCTGCCATTAGCGACATTGTCTTTGATGCAGGATTTGCCTCTAAAGCTGAAGCTGAAAGCTATGGGGTCCGTCCTGGGGATACCTTGGTACCAGACAGCTCTGCGATTCTCACTGCAAATGGTAAAAACGTCATCTCAAAGGCATGGGATAACCGCTATGGCGTTTTGATGGTCAGCGAACTAGCCAAGAGCCTTTCTGGACAAGCCTTAAATAACGAACTCTATGTAGGGGCCAATGTTCAAGAGGAAGTGGGACTTCGTGGCGCCCACACCTCAACAACTAAATTTGATCCTGAGATTTTCCTTGCTGTGGACTGTTCCCCAGCAGCCGATGTCTTTGGGGATCAGGGCGCGATTGGTGAAGGAACCTTGCTTCGCTTCTACGATCCAGGTCACATCATGCTACCAAATATGAAAGACTTCTTGCTCACAACTGCTGAAGAAGCAGGCATTAAATTCCAATACTATTGTGCTAAAGGTGGTACCGATGCAGGTGCAGCACACTTGAAGAACGGTGGAGTCCCATCAACAACCATCGGTGTCTGCGCACGTTACATTCATTCTCATCAAACCCTCTATGCCATGGATGATTTCTTGCAAGCGCAAGCCTTCTTGCAAGCATTGGTTAAGAAATTGGATCGCTCTACAGTTGATCTGATCAAACACTATTAAGCAAATCTGATCTGAAGCCCCGTAAGGGGCTTTCAGATCGAGGATAAAATCCTCTTAAAAACTTTCCTTAGGTGAGTACGGACGTTAGCGAACTTCTCCGAAGTTCCATAACTTAGTTTTGGACCTAAGGTTCCAAAACTCCCGAGTGCTAGAAACACCATTGTTTCTAGCACTTTTCTCACAGCGAAAAGTTTAAGTGCACACTGCAATGACCTTAATAGACTACCTTATTTTATTTGTTTAGCATCACTTAGGTCATTTCATGTAAAAAATAAGCCTGAACAATCAAATTCTATGATGTCTAACCTCATCTTAAGAAAGTATCTTAGAATATTTTATCTTCCATCTGTTTTCTGATATAATATGAAAGAATGAAATGGTAGGGAAGGGAACACTCATCCTTGGTTCTGTGTAGCAGGCCCTTCCCTTATATACAGGAGTTTTACATGAAAAAACAAGCTTTTAGTTCTGAAAAGTATTTGAACTTGCAACGTGACCACATTATTGAGCGGATCAATCAATTCGATGGCAAGCTCTACCTTGAATTTGGTGGCAAGATGTTAGAGGACTTCCACGCTGCTCGCGTCCTTCCTGGATACGAACCAGACAATAAGATCAAGTTGCTCCAAGAATTGCGCGACCAGGTGGAAATTGTCATTGCTATTAACGCTAACAACATTGAACACTCAAAAGCCCGTGGGGATCTTGGAATTTCTTATGACCAAGAAGTGCTTCGCTTGATCGACAAATTCAATGAATTAGAAATCTACGTTGGGTCCGTCGTCATCACCCAATATGCTGGGCAAGCTGCTGCAGACACCTTTCGTAAACAACTAGAGAAAAGTGGCATTGCCTCTTATCTACACTATCCGATCAAGGGCTACCCAACCGATATGGACCACATTATCTCTCCTGAAGGCATGGGGAAAAATGACTACATCAAGACTAGCCGCAATTTGGTCGTGGTGACAGCTCCTGGTCCTGGCTCTGGTAAACTGGCAACGTGTATGTCTAATATGTACCATGACCAATTGAATGGCATCAAATCTGGTTATGCTAAGTTCGAGACTTTCCCAGTATGGAACCTTCCTTTGCACCACCCAGTAAACTTGGCTTATGAGGCAGCGACTGCGGATCTAGACGATGTTAATATGATCGACCCTTTCCACCTCCAAACCTACGGGGAAACAACGGTCAACTACAACCGCGATATCGAAATCTTCCCTGTCTTGAAGCGCATGTTGGAACGGATCTTAGGAACGTCTCCTTACGCTTCTCCTACAGATATGGGCGTCAACATGGTCGGTTTTGCCATTGTGGACAATGAAGCTGCGATCGAAGCCTCTCAACAAGAAATCATCCGTCGCTATTACCAAACCATCTTGGATGTCAAGGCAGAGCGTGTCGGTGAAGGAGCTGTGAAGAAGATTGAGCTCTTGATGAATGATTTGGGGATTACGCCAAATGATCGGAAAGTAACCGTCCTTGCCCGCCAAAAAGAGGAAGCAACAGGGGAGCCAGCCTTGGCCCTTGAATTACCAAACGGCGAGATGGTAACCGGAAAAACGTCTGACCTCTTTGGTCCAACTGCAGCCCTCTTGATCAATGCCATTAAGAAACTAGCTCACATTAACAAAGAAACTAAGTTGATCGAACCAGAATACGTGCAACCGATCCAAGGTCTGAAGATCAATCATTTGGGTAGTCGCAACCCTCGCCTACACTCAAATGAGATCCTCATTGCCCTTGCCATTACGGCCATGAGCAATGAAGACGCTAAGCTTGCCATGCAAGAATTAGGCAAATTGAAAGGCAGTGAGGCCCACTCAACTGTGATGCTGACAGACGAAGACAAGAACGTCCTTCGCAAGCTCGGTATCAACGTCACCATGGACCCTGTCTACCAGTACGATCGCTTGTATCGTAAATAAATCAAGACAAACAAAAACAATCCCCAGCTTAAGGGATTGTTGAGAGTGTAGATAGACGAATCTTTAATAAAATCTAATCAATTCTTTAAAAATTATACTCGTTATAGTTATTCAGTCATATTCTGAAACTTTCCGCCGTGAGAAAAGTGCCTGAAACGACTCAGTTTCAGGTACTCGGAATGATTGAGACCTCAGGCTCAATCATTAGTCTTGGAACTTCGTAGAAGTTCGCAGACGTCCGTACTCACCTAAGGAAAGTTTTTTAAGAAGTCTTTGTCTTCAATTTGAACAATCCCTCGAGCAGGGATTGTTTTTTTATGAAGCAAAGAAGAGAGATTATTTGACGGCATCCCATAATTGGCGAATGGGCTTTCTTTGAACAGGGTCCACAAAATGAGGAGCAATTTCATTTAAAGATTCTAATACAAAGGCTCGTTCTGCCACATAAGGGTGCGGCAAGATCAAGCGAGGACTGTAACAAATCGTGTCCTCCATATAAAGCAGATCCAAATCAATCACACGTGGCCCCCACTTGACCTCACGGACACGCCCCATTTCCTGCTCGATTGCAAGTAAGGTCTCTAATAAATCTTGCGGGGTCATCCAGGTTTCGATCTCTGCCACTTGATTCAGAAAGGCTTCCTGCTCCACCCCTCCCCAAGGCTCTGTTTCGATCCTTGTAGAAGTCTTCAGGATACGAATACCTCGATCCTTGATTTTTTCTAGCGCAGTATCTAGCTGAAGAGTTTTGTCTCCCATATTGGTACCAAGTCCAATAAAGGCCCATCTTTTTTCTCGTTCAATCGTGACCGAACAAGTATCTAGCGGCAAAGGAACAGGAGCCCATGGTTTTTTCAACTCCAGACGGACTTTTTCTACAAAGTCATAGTTTTCAAAAATCTTTTGAAGCAATTGAAAGGCCACGGTTTCAATCAGATCGATCTTTTCTGCCTGCATCCACTCGGTCAACTGTTCTGCTAAGATCCCATAATGGATGGAAGCTTCTAAATCACCTGTGCGGGCAGCACGAGTCATCTCATAATCAACCCATAGGTCTAAGACAAATCGTTGTCCTAATTCTTTTTCCTCCGGAAAAACGCCGTGATAGGCGTATACCTGCAAATCTTTGATCCGTAATTGATCCACGATAGTCACCTCTTATAGCTAGCCATTAGTGGCCCATGAGTTTATAGGCTTCATTTTTCAAGTCTTTATCTGTCGCCAGCAATCCACGCGCAGCAGTCGTCACTGTAGCGGTCCCAGGTTTACGGACACCACGCATGTTCATACACATATGCTCTGCTTCCACCCAGACCAGTGCCCCTTGTGCTCCTAGATATTCCATCAAGGCATCTGCGATTTCAACGGTCAAACGCTCTTGAATTTGAGGTTTTTTTGCATAGACCTCAACCGTACGGGCTAGTTTTGAAAGTCCTGCTACACGGCCGTTTGGAATATAGGCGATATGCACTTTTCCATAAAAAGGCAAGAAGTGATGCTCACACATGGAATGGAAGAAAATATCCTTCTCAACCACCATATTGTTATCAATAATTTCAAACGATTTAGCAAGGTGCTCTTCTGCCGTTTGTCCCAAGCCTGAAAAGATCTCTTGGTACATCTTTGCGATACGGGTCGGCGTTTCTTGAAGGCCCTCACGGTTCTCGTCTTCACCGACTGCTTCGATGATCATTTTCACTGCTTCTTCAATTTTCTTTGTATCCATATCATCTCCTAATTGGATTTTTCTTTTTTTAATAAATAAGGTCGAACTTGGCTGAGAAAGTAGAGCGATCCAGTTACAAGAAGGATTTCATCGTCTTTAACTTGCCAATTTTGTAGAAACTCTTGCCAGTTAACATCTTTCAGCTGGTGTTTTCTAGCAACAGTTGCCATCTCTTCCTGAGAATAAGCTCTTGGATCGTCAAAAGTCGTGAGGATCAAGCGACTATTGTCAAGGTCCTGCCATTGAAGCACCATCTCTTCTAAGGCTTTGGTGCGGATGCAGGTAAAAAGGATGGTCTTTTTTTGTCTTGGAAAGAGATCCTGAAGACTTGCGATCAGTGGCGCTACAGCGTGAGGGTTGTGGGCCCCATCTAGCAAGATCAGAGGCTTTTGACAGATCATTTCCAGACGACCAGGCCAGACAACTTGCCGCAAAGCCTCATCCACTAACTCTCTTGACAAGAGCTCATGCCCTTCTTTTTCAAAGAGCACATCGCAGATGCTGATAGCAAGGGCTGCATTTCCAGCCTGGTGATGTCCCAGGAGCGCTACTCGATAAGAGGCTTTTGTTCTTTTGGAACTTTGGTAAATAAAGGATTGGCCTGATAGATGAGAGGCTCCCAACCAAACCTGATAATCTCTGCCATAAGTAAACATTGGAGCCTGCTGACTATTCGCAATGTCTTCTATGACTTGACCTGCTTCAGGGTCTAAATCCGCTAAAAGCAGAGGAATTCCTGGCTTAATGATACCTGCCTTTTCACGAGCAATGGAAGCCAGATCCGGCCCCAGAAGGGCAACATGATCCAATCCAATCGACGTGATCGCAGTCAGCACCGGCTGACAGACATTGGTACTGTCTAATCGCCCCCCCATACCGACTTCCATGATCACATAGTCTAGCTCTTCATGAGCAAAATAATCATAGGCAATGGCCGTCATCAGCTCAAATTCCGTCAAACCTTGAAAGACAGCCGATGATTGTTCAGCTTCCAAGAGTTGTTGATAGCTATCCAGATAGGTTTGCAAGTCTTGATCTGAAATAGCTTCGCCATTGATCGTGATTTGGTCGTTGTAATGGATCAGGTAGGGAGAATTAAAAACTCCGACGCGTAAGCCTGCCTGTCTCAATAGTTGGGATAAAATGGCAATGGTAGATCCTTTGCCATTGGTCCCTGCAATATGGATGACCCGACAGTCTAAGTGAGGGTTTCCTCTCAAAGCTAAGAGAGACTCCATACGCTCCAAACCGAAATGTGGATCTTGGGACCGATAGGCTTCTAGCCAGCTAAGATCCAACGGATGTTCTTTTTTCTTCATTTACTTGTATTGTTTTAAATTAGTATCTGCTGCTTCTTGGGCTTGGAAAATAGCTTGTCCCAGACTAGCTGCCATCTTGTGAAGGGGAATATCATGCACACGCACCACTTCAACCCCTTGGCTGGCTGCAATACTGGTCAAATGGCTCGAAGCCAAGTCCCGGTTCCAAAAACCAGTCTCAGTTGTGGGATCTGTCTCAAATCCAGCTTCCTCAATAATATTGACCACAAAGCGTTTCCGAGAAACTCCAAGAAAGATTGGATAACCCTGTTGGTGAATCGTCTCAAGCTCTTGCAATAAGAGTAAGTTCTCGCGCTTGGTCAAACCAAAACCAATCCCAGGATCCAACAGGATACGATCCTTTTGGACACCAGCTGCTTTCGCTACAGCAAGCGATCGTTCAAAGAAGGTTCCCATCACGTCTTGGATGGGCTCTTGAGCCATCTGTTGAAGCTCCTGCTCTGAAAAAGCTGGTTCAAAGCCAAAACTTGGGAAAATAGTGGAACTTGGATGACTCGGTCTAGCCATAACGGGATTAAACATAAGAATCGCGCTAGCTTCATGCTGGGCGACCACAGTAGCCATCTTAGAATCTCCAAGAAAACCAGTAATGTCATTGACAATATCAGCTCCAGCCTCAAGCGCTGCGGCTGCCACTTGGGACTTCCAGGTATCTACTGAGATCAAGACATCACTTTCTTTCCGAATGGCTTCAATCACCGGAACCACACGGTCAATCTCTTCTTGAACCTCCACATAATGACTACCTGGTCTGGTTGATTCCCCTCCGATATCCAGGATCTGAGCCCCTTCTTGGATCAGCTTTCTCGCCTGTTGCAAGGCTGCATCCACACTTGTATACTTGCCGCCGTCAGAAAATGAATCAGGAGTGACATTTAAGATGCCACAAAGAAGCGTCCCTTGGGCACTCAGCCATTTCCTATCTACTCTTCTCCCCATTTTCAACTCCTTTTTCTTCAACTAGAGAGCAACGAGATGAGAAAGAGGCTAGAACAAGAGTTCAAACCTCCGAGTTAGCTCTCCCGATGGACTGCACCAGCTTTCTAGTTGCCCTTGGTCTATCGACTTTGGGTGTGCATTTAAACTTATTGGTACCTACCATTTTATCATAATTTATCCGGGAAGAAAACTCTCGATACCGGCAATAAACACAGGAGTAAGACAGCTGGAGAATAATAAGCCAACGCATTCAAGGTCATATGAAGACAGATGCTATACTCGATCCGCTTGTAGCGATAAGTCACCCAAGTTAGGATCAAGGACATTCCTCCATAAGCTACCCATTCTCCTAAAGTGCTCGGTCCATGCAAGTAGGTGAAAAAGAGTGCTCCAGCTAAGTAACCAATCGGTTCTGCCCCTCGAAAAATCAAGCGGGGTATGATGGCTCGACAGAGCAACTCCTCTAGAATCGGAGCAACAAGGACAACGACCATTCCCATGGCAAAAAAAGGAGCATGGGCTTGAAGTTCCATTAGAGCCATTTGATTTTTCGTCGTGTCACTCCCCTCCTGTTGCAATAGGGGGTAGGCTAGCATGTTATTGGCGATCAACAAGAGGAAAAAGAGGAAATTCCTCCCCAAAGCTGGCCAGGTAATCACCCGAATATCTATATTCTCTAGAGGACTCTTTTTCATGACCACATAAAAAACAAAGAGTACTACAACTGTAGCCAACAGAGTAAGGAGGGTGACGATCCACGCATCAAGCCCATTTCGAATGGAAAAGAGCATGGAAATAAGTGGCAATTGCGAAAGGAAAAACAAGGGTACAAAAAGAAGAAGCCAGAGGGCATTCCTCCATAATTGGTGCTCTCGAACAAAAGACTGTATTTTTTTCAATCAAGAACCTCTTTCTAGCATAAAATAAGAAGGTTGGGACTTTCGCCTCCAACCTATCTCGCTTTATTTCAGTCTACTTATTTTTGAAACGTTCAACATCACGCGCAATGACCAACTCTTCATCTGTTGGTACTACCAAAACTTTCACTCTCGAATCGGCTGTGGAAATATCTCCTACAGCTCCAAAGACGTTCTTTTCAGGATCGACCTTGCAACCAAACCAGCTGATGCCGTTGATAATAGACGAACGAACGTTCACTGCATTTTCACCGATTCCAGCAGTAAAGATAATAGCATCTGCACCATTCAAGACAGCCAAGTACTGACCGATATATTTTTGTAGGCGATCGATAAAGATATCATAAGCCAATTTAGCTTTTTCATCACCATTGTGCATTGCTGTGTGGATATCACGCATATCGCTAGAGGATTCTGATACCCCAAGAAGGCCTGACTCACGATTCAGGATCCGGCTGATATCTTCAGGCGTATTGAAGTCTTCTGTGTGCTCCATCAAATAAGCAATGATCGCTGGATCGAGATCTCCTGTACGTGTTCCCATCATGACCCCACCTAAAGGAGTGAAGCCCATTGAGGTATCGACAGAGATTCCTTTATCAACTGCAGTGACAGATACACCATTTCCGACGTGGCAGGTAATCAATTTCAACTCTTCCAATGGTTTCCCAAGAAGTTTCGCAGCTTCCCCAGCTACGTACTGATGGCTAGTTCCATGGGCGCCGTATTTCCGAACCTTGTTTTCTGTGTAATATTTAGTTGGAAGAGGGTAACGATAAGCTTTTTCTGGCATGGTTGTATGGAAAGAAGTATCAAATACTACAACACTGGTAATATCTGGACAAATCTCTCTGAATGCACGAATTCCAGCCGCATTTGCAGGATTGTGAAGTGGAGCTAGCAAAGATAACTCTTCCACTTTTTGAAGAACCTCATCATCTACCAAGGCAGAATCCTTGAAATATTCTCCACCCGCAACGACGCGGTGACCCACCCCTGTAATCTCATCGTATGACTTGATAATATCAAAGCGAATCAAATCATCCAACAAAATTTTTACAGCTTGTGTATGGTCATGAATATCTAATACTTGTTTTTCTGAACGTCCATCAAATTTTACCGTTGAAATCGAATCTTTTAAACCAATTCGTTCAATCAATCCTTTTGCAAGAACTGTTTCTTCCGGCATTTGGTACAATTGCCATTTTAAACTAGAGCTTCCTGCATTAATAGAAATTGTTTTCGACATATATTCACCTCATTAAGCGTTTTCACTTTTTCTATTATATCAGATCTTTGATCAAATTTCACTATCCATTAACCAGTTTTGGAAACTTTCCATAAAGTGGACCACTTGATCTTGATCCTGTAGATCCGTGAAAGGATAAACAAAAGGCTGAACAGACTCTTCTTCTTGTTTTCGTAAGACGAAAATCGTCTTAGCATAGGCTGGATTTGAAAAGAGGGATTCTGGTAAGGTTAGCATGGCAAGGATCTGAGCCTTGTCTTTCAACCAAGTCTTTAAAAGATCACTCTGAGGACTCGTCAAGAGGTTATTAGGCGCTAAAAAGATGGCTACTCCTTGAGGCTTCAAGTACTTCAATGCTTGTTCCATCATGAGGTGATGGGCATAGGTATGTTCTTCTGTACTGGCTACCTGATAGCGCTGCGCAATGGTATCATCTGGATAATAACCAATTGGAAGATCGCTGACGATCAAGTCACTTTCTTTCAAAACTTGTGGACGAACCGCGTCTCCTTGCGCAAAGACAACACTAGACTCCATCACATCTGCGATACTAGCAGATAGATCAATCAAGAGGTCATCCAATTCCAATCCTAAGTAATCGATCTTGAGACGGCTGTTGTTAACAATGGTCTCAGCGAGATTCCCTGTTCCACTCCCCACTTCTAGGATATCCAGTTCTTCTTTTGAGGACAGCTGATCGATCAAAAATGTAATGATAAAGCCAATTGCATCTGGTGTAAATTGATGATTCGCTTGTAAAGGTTCTGTTTGAGCTGCTTTCATAAAAAGGAATTGGTAGGCTCTGCGCCATTCTTCCTTACTTAAACCTAGTTCTTTTAATTTTTGGTTATTGTTTTTAACAATTTCTAGATCTGCCTTGCCCTCCAAATACATGGCATTTTGTTCAATCAAGGCATCATAAAAGTTGGTTGACAGTTCATTTTGAATACTCTGAGTATTTTCCAATAGATAGGTATAAGCTTGTTCAATTTTTTCGAAATTCATGATTTCCTCCGCACCCTATCATACCAAAAATTAGTCTTTTTCGCTATTTTCCGATGCCTCCTTCGTCTCTTTCGGCGTCTCTTCAGAAGGCTTCTCTGTATCCTTCTTCTCTTTGCCTTTCTTCGACTTCTTCTTTTCTTTTTCTGCTTTCTTACCTTCTTTTTCTTCATTTACAGGAAGGACAAACTCATAGCTTTCTCCATCCATCTTAGCTTGAGCAGAAAGAAAACCAGTGTCCTGCTTTAGCTGAACAGTTCCTGACTTTAAGTGAATCTCTGATGTCTTCTCATCACTCTTTCCTTTTTCAATAGCCAATTGTACCAAAGCATAGGCCCGAAGGCGATCTTGACTCGTTTTTAAGATCCGTTTTTCCGCGACCTGACGGTGCAGGTAAAACTGGAGCAAGAGACTGAAAATAGCTGCCATTAGGAGGGCGTAGAGCAAGACACCAGCCTTAACTTTTTTCATTTTGTATCGCTGGTACCACATGGTAGACATACTCCCTTTCTAGACCTTCTTCAAAATTCAAACGCAGATGAATCACATCTCCCTCCTGCCAAATCTGACTAGAGTGAACACCTGAAATCATAGGCTGATACCCCCTGCCCCTATCATCTGTTTTTCGAATATCATCTCCTTTAGACTGGCCAATAGCAATTGGTTTTTGATCCTGAATCAAGTAGATATGGTTATCTTCCACTTTTTCAAAATGACTCCGGTCCAATTCCACCTGCAATTGTTGCTGAAATAAGATCCATTCTTCCTGCTTTTGATGCCCTTGGTAGTCCAATTCAGCATGCAAGAGTTTGGTCAAGCCTTGAAAGACTAACACACCTCCACTCAGCACGAAGAGAGCGATCAAAGCTTCAAGCAAGGTAAAGGCCTGGACCTTCCTTTTATTCCACATGCAGCACCACCTTCCCCTGATGATAGACCGTGATTTGATGGGCATCTTTTTCGACCTGAACCTGAATGCCATTGACCTCAAGATGATTTTGTCCGGTCTGAAGAGCCATTTGGGCGACAGACAAGACTTCTACTTCCTTGAAATCCGCTAGTCGCTCCTTGCGCGAACGCTGGATCTCCCCTAGCAATAAGGTTGTAATCATGGCAAATAAACTCAAGGCAACTAAGGATTCTAAGAGAATACTAGCGGGAACGAATGCTCTTTTTAATTTTCCCATTTCCAAGCGAAAGCTGATAGGTCACCACTCCTCTCTGTGTTTGAAAATGCAAATTGGCCAGGGATGAATTGCCACCTGCTCGGTCCAAACGAATCGTTTTGGGATCTTGCAGCGTGATAGAATCAGGGATTTCCACCGTCTGGTAAGGCGTTTGGATCTTCCTTGCACTCACTTCAACATCCAATTCCGTTTGCTTTGCCAGTGCTAGCTTCTGACTTTCTTGATAGAGATGTTCAAACTCTGCAAAAAAGACTTTTTCTTCCACCTGTTGAAAGCTCGTCTTGATCGATCCTGATAAGCCCAGATAGATAAAACTGACGATCATCAAGGTTAGAAGGGTCTCCACCAAGGTAAAGGCCTTAATCTGCAACCGCACGAGTTTCTCCACTATTTTTCGCATAATAAGCACGATAAGATTCTGCTTGTTTGTTGGTGATATTTCCATCAGCAATCAATTTTGCTAGAGTTGCTTGGTCGTTGGTATGATTGAGTTCATACAATTCTGCCTGACTTTCGACCACCTTGACAACCGCTGCATTTCCTGTCTCTTTCACAGAATCTTTTTGTTTGGTCAAATTTGGCACAAAGAGCAATAACAATACACTGATGATCAATAAGACCACCAACATTTCAATAAGGGTAAAAGCTTTTACCTTGTATGTTTTTAATTTTTTCATAAATGAACCTCCATATTTTGATAAATCGGCAGCAACATGGCTGCATAGAGTAAGACAATCACAAGCGCTACAAAGACAAACACTAAGGGTTGTATCACATTCATGGCCTTGTGAACCCGACGAAAGAAATCTTCCCATGTTTTTTCAGCGTAGATCTCCAGTTCACTTCCGAGCTTTGATTTGACCTCACCATATTCAATCATCAGGGGCAATTCTTTTTTGAAAAAAGAATACTGGCCAACTGTATCTGAAAAAGACTGGCCACGGTCTAAAGAAAGAGCTAGATCCCTCCCAATCTCTTGAAAAAGTTGGGATTTTTGCTCCTGCATCATGGTAAAAATTTGAGACAGTTCCAATCCTTGGCCAATCAGATTGCCCCATTCTCTGGCATAATAGGCTGTCAAATACGCTTGAATCATGCCTTTCCCGAAAGGCAGATGGGACAAGCTTCTAAAAACTTTGATCTTACTAGACTGTCGATAATAGAGAAAGCCGAATAAGACGAAAACTACCAGTCCCGCTCCTAGCGCCAAAAATAGCTGGGGAAAGGAGCTAATCAGTTGGGTACCGATATTTTGAGCATCCATTTGAGGGAGCAAGTAGTTGCGCAAGCCTAGCATAATCAGAACTAAAAACCCAAGCAAGATGAGAGGATAGGTACTCACCTCGATCAACTTTTTCTTGACCTTACGCATATTCTCCAGATAAGCACTGATTTTCTCCAAACTCAATGAAAGATTGCCATGGCGCTCAGCGAGAGAGAGTTGCGTCGTGACCGCATCTGAAAAACCGATCCCTGCCATCATCTCTGAAAAACGCCGTCCTCGAGAGAGATCCTCCCGCATCTGGGAAACCAAACGACTCTCCACTAGGTGGGAGCGGTCCAAAAATTCAACAATTTCAGACAGGTGAAAGCCACTTGAGTAAAGGTTCAAAAACAATTCAATGATTTGCTTTTGTTTAGTGGTAGATAATTTTTTCGGCTTGTGCCTGAGCCAGCTGGATATATCCCGATTGAGCCAAGAGATCCATTTGTTGGTTCCAGCGGCTGGCTGAATGTTCTTGGTAGTTTTCTGTTGCAAAATCGACAACCCCTCCTCCTGCAATTAATCGTTGGTAACAAATACCTTGTAAAACAATCTTGAGCTCTTCCTCACT
>FLSG01003585.1_pt1 | contig 20440 bp, 19 predicted proteins | sample 1550511 | NCBI WGS metagenome assembly FLSG01 (sample SAMEA4031768, study PRJEB14383) | metagenome | biome: human; feature: oral; material: saliva | place: Philippines | collected 2014
CTGGTCTAAAAGATCTTCAAATGCTTTTAAAGGACCACAGTCAATATCTTCAAATAAGTTGAGATTGTATGGTATAATGGTTTCAGAATTCATAAGAAAAGCCTCCTATTTTAGTTTTGTCGTTACTATTATTATAGGATAAATCGTTGGATTTATCAGCTTTTCTTATGATTCTTTTTTTATTTTCATTTATACCGTGAAATTTTAAAAAAATAGCAATCGGAAAGGGCAAATCCTCATTTCATAGGATTTTACCTTCCGATTTCTTTTTTATTACAACGGCTAGCCTATGGGAGACAAGGACTTTCAACATCGCGATTTATTCAATTAAAAAAGATTTTTATTTTCAGTACTCTTCTTTTTAATCACATATATTAGTAATTATGAGTAAAAATAATCATTGATCATTTTTAATTGAGCCAATATTTTGTGTACTATTAGCGAGTAAAACAAATTTGAATTTAAAATAACTTTCAAACATAAAATTGAAATTATTTACTAAATGTTTTATAATAGTTTTACTAAAAAATTTATCTCTAAAGTTTAATTCAGAGTGATTTATGAATTTATTTTAAAGGAGCGAAAAACATGGAAAATAAAGTAAAAAAAGTATTTGCTGAAGTTTTTGATCATTCGACACAAGCTACTTATTTTGCCCCAGGCAGAGTAAATTTAATTGGTGAACACACAGATTATAATGGTGGTTATGTATTTCCGGTAGCAATTACACTAGGCACATATGCTGCAGTCAGAAAACGTGAGGATAGTTTAGTTCGACTCTATTCGGAAAATTTTCCTGGAAAGGGAGTAATTGAGTTTACCTTAGAAGATTTAACTTATAAAGAAATAGATGATTGGGCAAACTATCCTAAAGGAATGCTATTTTTCTTAAAAGAAGCAGGTTTTTCTATTGATTCAGGTTTAGATGTTGTTTTTTATGGCAATATACCAAATAGTGCTGGACTTTCTTCTTCAGCTTCTATTGAATTGTTAATGGGTGTTATCCTGAAAGATTTATTTGAACTATCTATTACTACACTTGAGTTAGTCAAGTTAGGACAAAAAACAGAGAATCAATTTATTGGGGTCAATTCAGGTATTATGGATCAGTTTGCTGTAGGAATGGGACAGTCTGATCATGCTTTATTGCTAGATACTAATACTTTGGATTATGAAGTGGTTCCAGCCGAATTTGGGGATTACGTTATTGCGATCATGAATACGAATAAACCGCGAAAATTAGCGGATTCAAAATATAATGAGCGCCGTAAGGAATGCGAACAAGCTTTACAATACTTACAAAAAGAATTATCGATTCAATCATTAGGAGAACTGGAAAATGAAGACCTTGTGGCCAATGCAGCTTTAATTGAAGATGAGATATTGTTTAAGCGGGCAAAACATGCAGTGACAGAAAATGAACGAACCAAAAAAGCAAAAAGCGCCTTAGAAAAAGGGGATCTGGTTGAGTTTGGAGAATTGTTGAATGCTTCTCACGCTTCCTTACAAAATGACTATGAAGTAACAGGAAAAGAACTAGACACACTTGTAATTGCGGCACAACACCATCCTGCTGTCTTAGGCGCACGAATGACGGGTGCTGGTTTTGGTGGTTGTGCGATTGCTTTAGTGAAGAAAACAGCCTGGCAAGCCTTTGTAAAAGATGTTTCTCAGACATATTTGGACAATATTGGATATGCAACCGATATTTATCAAGCTAGTATTGATGATGGCGCTAGAAAGCTATAAAATGAAACAGATAATATTTATTGAAAATGACCAATTTAAGGAGAGAATCGTATGACAATTTTAGTATTAGGCGGTGCAGGTTACATTGGCTCGCACGCCGTTGACCAACTAATTAACCAGGAGTATAAAGTGGCTGTTATTGATAATTTATTAACAGGACATAAAGCTGCCATTCACCCTAAAGCTTACTTTTATCAAGGCGATATCCGCGATAAAGCATTTGTCAGCGAAGTATTTACAAAAGAAGATATTGAGGGTGTTATTCATTTTGCGGCTAGTTCGTTAGTCGGTGAATCGGTAGAAAATCCGCTAAAATATTTTAATAATAATGTCTCTGGAACCGAAATCGTATTAGAAGTTATGCAAGAATTTAATGTAAAAAATATTGTCTTTTCTTCAACAGCAGCGACTTATGGAGAACCAGAAGAAAACCCGATCACTGAAGATACGCCAGCTAATCCTAAAAATCCTTATGGAGAAAGTAAATTAATGATGGAAAAAATGATGCGCTGGTGTGATGAAGCATATGGCATAAAATTTGTTGCGCTACGTTATTTTAACGTTGCTGGAGCTAAAAAAGATGCTTCTATAGGAGAAGATCATCGACCAGAAACACACTTGATTCCAATTATTTTAGAAGTAGCTTTAGGACAAAGAGAGCAATTAGCCATTTTTGGTGATGATTATGATACTGCAGATGGTACTTGTGTGAGAGATTATGTCCATGTGGAAGATTTGATAGCAGCCCATATTTTAGCTTTGGAATACTTAAAAGCGGGAAATCCAAGTAATATCTTTAACCTAGGTAGTAATTCTGGTTATTCTGTAAAACAAATGCTAGAAGCGGCTAGAGAAGTAACAAACAAACAAATTCCTGCCAAAGTGGCTCCTAGACGTGCAGGTGATCCTGCTACTTTGGTTGCTGCTAGTGACAAAGCCAAAAGGATTTTAGGCTGGCAGCCACAATATACTAGTGTGAAAAAAATTATCGAAACTGCTTGGAATTGGCATGTAAATCATACAGACGGATATGAAGAGGAGGAAGCAGAATGATCAGTCAAACAATTTCCGACTTTACAACCTTAGCTATCGCCTCTGGTGGTTGGATGGAAATGGATAGGGTCTATTTACAAAACCGGATTTTAGGACTGATCGGTGAAAAGCAACTTGCAACTACTCAAAGCCGTCAGTCACCAAAAGAATCGACACAACTAATGGACGAACTTATAGAAGTTGCTAAAAAAAATCAAGTTGTTGGAAATTCTCTTTCAGAAGAAGAAATTTTTGCTGCACAACTAATGGACTTTTTAACACCACCACCATCAGTTGTTAATGCTTTTTTTGCTCAGTTTTATGCTGAAGATCCTAAAAAAGCGACGGATTATTTTTATGATTTGTGTAAGACCAATGACTATGTAAAAACTCGTGCTATAGCTAAAAATATTGTTTTTCCAATAGAAACTGAGTATGGCACCTTAGAGATAACGATCAATCTGTCAAAACCCGAAAAGGATGCTAAACAGATTGCCTTAGAAAAGGATGCCAAGGAAGTTGATTATCCTAAATGTCAGTTATGTATGGAAAATGAAGGGTATAAAGGGCGTCATAATTTTCCCGCTAGGACCAACCATCGGATCATCCGTATGAACTTAGATGGAGAGTCTTGGGGATTTCAATACTCTCCTTATGCTTATTATAATGAGCACTGTATTATTTTATCGGAAGAACATCGTCCAATGGAAATTACTAAAAAGACCTTTGATCGATTATTAAGAATTGTCGAAGTGCTGCCTCATTATTTTATGGGTTCCAACGCTGATTTGCCCATTGTAGGAGGTTCAATTCTATCACATGATCATTACCAAGGTGGACGCCATACTTTTGCTATGGACAAAGCACCGATTGAATTTTCTTTTTCACTTGAAAAATTCCCAAATGTAACGGCAGGAATCGTAAAGTGGCCGATGTCTGTTATTCGTTTGCAGGCTAAAAATAAAGAAGAGCTTGCTAGAGCTGCTCATGAGATTTTTGCAAAATGGGCGGTTTATTCAGATGAACAATTAGATATTTCTGCTTACTCACAAGATGGGACACTTCATCATTCAGTAACGCCGATCGCTAGAAAAAAAGAGGACTTCTTTGAAATGGATATTGTACTTCGTGATAACAACGTTTCTAAAGAACATCCTGATGGTATCTTCCATCCACATAAAGAGGTCCAACATATTAAAAAAGAAAACATCGGTTTAATTGAAGTGATGGGGTTAGCTATACTACCGCCACGTTTGAAAACTGAACTAGAAGAAGTAGAAAAATATTTATTAGAAGAAGAAAATGAAATGGCTTCTTATCATAAAGAATGGGCTGATTCTATTAAAACGCATCATCAGTTAACAAAAGAAAACGTCAATGAAGTTGTTCAAAAAGAAGTTGGACAAGTATTCAAAAGAGTATTAGAAGATGCCGGCGTGTTCAAAAGAGACGAACAAGGACAAGCTGGTTTTAAACGTTTTATAGATACGCTTTAAGTATTAAAGAAGGAGGAGAAACTTTTGGCAACTATTAAGGATATAGCAGATAAAGCAGGAGTTTCTCCTGCCACAGTTTCGCGGGTATTAAATTATGACACACAGTTATCTGTGGGAGATGCTACTAAAAAAGAAATTTTTGAAGTCGCTGAAAGTTTAAATTATACAAAGTATAAACAGAAACAAAATGCGCAGCTAACAGTACGTTTAGTCCAATGGTATAACAATGAAGAGGAACTAGAGGATCTGTATTATCTAGCGGTTCGTTTAGGAATTGAAAAAAAAGCTGAAGAATTAAATGTTCATTTGCTGAAAGAACCACTGGAACAATTATCTGAAACGAATGTACAAGCGACAATTGCTCTTGGGAAATTTGATCAGAATCAAGTAAAAGAACTGGAAAAACTTTCTGATAATTTACTATTTGTCGATTCTACTGGAACAATTTCAGGGCATAATGCTATTGTTATCGATTTTGAGCAAGGCGTCGAGTTAGCCATTGACCATTTTATCCGTGAAAGACACCAAAAAATTGGTATTCTTTCGGGAATTGAATATACTAAAGAAAGTCAACATCAGATTAAAGATATTCGCTTGAAATTTTTTAAGGAACAATTGCAACAGTTAAAAATGTATCAAGAAAAATATCATATTGAAGGTAGTTTTACTGTTGAAGGTGGTTACCAAGCGATGAAAGATTATCTGAGCTCGACACAGGATTTGCCAACAGCTTTGTTTGTTTCTAGTGATGCATTAGCTATAGGAGCAATGCGTGCCATCAACGAAGGAGGACTTTCAATTCCAGAAGATATTTCGTTGATTGGATTCAACGACTTGAGCGTATCGAAATATGTAAATCCAGCACTTTCGACTATCCGTGTTTATACAGAATGGATAGGAGAACTAGCAGTGACGACTATACTAGAATTAGCAAAAGAAACAGCACCAGTTGCTCGTAAAATCACAGTCGAAACTGAATTGATATTACGGGAGTCAACTATGATGAAACAGAAATGAACGAAAAATACCTAGTAATCGCACAATGGTTACTAGGTATTTTTAAGAAAAAAATAGCTTAGCTTAAAAATTGGGAATAAAGTAATGTTATGAGGTGAAATAGGTGGACACAAATGAAATAAAAAGACGGATGAATTCTGGAGAAATTTATTATGAGAATGCAGAAATTGAAGAGGAAAGTTTAAAATACAGTAAGATTCTTCATTCTTTCAATCAACTAGCACCAGAGAAATCACAGAAGAAAAGAGAATACCTTGAAAAACTATTTGGTAACATTGGCCAAGATACATATATTGAGCAACCACTGCACGCGAATTGGGGGAAAAACACATTTCTAGGAGATAATGTCTATGCTAATTTTAACCTTACATTAGTTGACGACACTCGTATAGAAATTCATGATGATACAATGATTGGCCCTAATGTAACGATCATTACAGGTACTCATCCCCTTGATTCTTCATTAAGAAGAAATAATGCGCAATACAATTTGCCAGTAACAATAGAAGAAAATGTTTGGATTGGTGCAGGCGCTATTATACTACCCGGGACTCATATAGGGAAAAACTCTATCATCGGTGCGGCTAGTTTGGTTACTCAAAACATTCCTGAAAATGTCTTAGCTTATGGGTCTCCCTGTAAAGTGATAAAGGGGATAAGTTAGTTAGGCAATAAGCAAGTTTTCTTTACGTAATTAACTTGACTTTTGAAAGTTTTTTCTATATTGTGATTGTTTAGTAAACAGTATAGGAGTTGGCTTTAATGGTAGGTATTAGGGATGTTGCAAGAAGAGCCGGTGTTAGCGCAACAACAGTCTCTCGAGTGTTAAATAATGATGCAACGCTATCTGTTGCAAGTACCACCAAGGAAAAAATTTATCAAGCGGTAAAAGAATTAAATTATGATCTAAATCAACGAAAGTACGTAAAAAAAAGATATCCTTCAATTGGTGTCATTGCAACAATTAGCAGACAAAGTGAAATTGATGATCCGTATTTTAGTGACTTACGTTCTGGGATGGAAGAAGAAGCAAGACGCTTACACCTGGGGATGAACCGAGTCTATAATTTGTCGGATAATCCTAAAGCTTGGCATGATTTGGACAAACTTGGCGCAATTATTGTTATTGGAACCGTTGTTGAAAGTTCTGTTCAAAAATTAAAACAACAAAATTCTCAAGTCATTGTTGTAGATAATCCAGATATCCAGACGGAAGCTGATTTAGTTTATGCTGATTTTGAACGGATGACAAAATATATTTTACAGCTTTTTGTTGAAGCTGGACATACTCATATAGCTTATATTGGTGGTTATAATATTGATGTGAGTGAAGAAGGAGAAAAAAAGTTTAATAAAAACGAGAAACGTCTTCGTGCTTATCAACAGTTTATGCAGGAAAAAAATTTAAAAGCTTGTTATAAGTTAGGGGCATGGGAACCTCTTGAAGGAAAAAGAATGGCTGATGAACTTTTGTTAGAAGAAGAGGAATTTCCAACGGCGCTTTTAGTGGGCAGTGATCCATTATCTGTAGGAGTATATCGCTCCTTACAAACTGCAGAAAAAATGGTAGGCAAAGAAGTGGCTATTGCAAGCTTTGATGATATAGAAATTGCAGAGTTTTTGACACCAAATTTAACGACCGTTGCTATAAATGCTAGTGAGATAGGAAAAGCAGCTGTTCGTTTAGCTAAAGAAAGAATTGACCACATTAGAGATGAGTCTGTGATAATGACTTTTCCTTCAAAATTAATCGTAAGAGAAAGTTTTATCCCTTCGTAAAAAGAGAATTGAAAAATTCTCTTTTTTTCTTGACTTCTTTGTTTAGTAAACATTATAAAGTAAACAGTTGTTAAATAGGAGGAGAGATTATGAGTAAAGCAAATGTAATATTTCATCAGGAGGAGAAAGTTTTTCATTTAAATAATGGAGAGGTTTCTTATTTAATTCAGATTGAAGAAGACGGTGTAGTGAGCCATTTATACTTTGGAAAATCATTCCAATCGTATAGTAATCATAAAAAGTATCCTAGACGGGATCGGGGATTTTCTGGCAATGTTCCAGGCAATTCTGAAAGGGCATACTCTAAAGATACACTTCCACAGGAATTTTCGAGTCATGGGTCAATGGATTATCGGATTCCTTCTTCGATTATCCGTCGTGAAAGCGGTTCTAATTTACATGATTTTCGCTACTTTGATTATCGAATTAAAGATGGAAAACCGGAATTAAAAGGGCTACCGCAGGTTTATACTGAATCAGATGAAGAAGCGAAAACGCTTGTTTTAACTTTAAAAGATCGAGACCAAGAAATTTATGTTGATTTAATTTATACGATTTATTCTGATCGTTCAGCAATTACACGTTCAACTAAAGTTAGAAACTTAACTGCTAATATAATTAGTATTGAAAAGATTGCTTCTATGCAAATGGATCTAACAAACAGTGGCATATACGACGAAGTGATTTCTTTACCAGGAGCACATGTTCAGGAACGACAATTACAGCGAGAAAAGATCAATGCTGGCATTAAAACTTTTGAAAGTCGAAGAGGAACAACGAGTCATCAAATGAATAGTTTTATCGCTTTGGTAAACCATGATACGAATGAATTTTCTGGACCAGTCATTGGATTAAATTTTGTATATTCTGGAAACCACTCATTTGAAATTGAAAAAGACCAAATTGACCAATTGCGAGTTTTAGTAGGAATCAATGATTATAATTTTTCTTGGCAATTGAATCCAGAAGAAAGTTTTCAAACACCTGAAGTAATTATGGTGTATTCGGATTCTGGGTTAAATCAGATGAGCGATAACTACCATCATTTATTAAGAGAACGTGTGGCACGTGGAAAACACAAAGATCGTCAACGTCCCATTTTAATTAATAATTGGGAAGCAACTTATTTTGATTTTACTAGCGAAAAAATAAAGAAAATCGTTGATGAAGCAGCAAATTTAGGCATAGAAATGTTTGTTTTAGATGATGGTTGGTTTGGTCACCGAGATAATGATGATTCATCCTTAGGCGATTGGTTTGAATATAAGGAGAAATTGTCGGATGGCCTAAAAGGAGTTTCTGATTATGTTCATCAAAAAGGTTTGAAATTTGGTTTATGGCTTGAACCAGAAATGATTTCTATCGATTCTAAGTTGTACGAACAGCATCCTGATTATTTAATGCAAGAACCGAGACGGGCACCTTCGGCATCTCGTGATCAGTATCTGTTAGATATGGGTAGAAAAGAAGTTAGAGAAGCAGTAGAAAGTCAGATACGTAAGATTTTTGACACCGTTAACATCGACTATGTGAAATGGGATATGAACCGGAATATGTCGGACGCTTATTCGATTATTTTGAGTGCCCAAAATCAAGGAGAAACGGCTCATCGATATTTGCTAGGTGTTTATGAGCTGCTGGAAAATCTAACTAGGGATTATCCTGAGATACTCTGGGAAGGTTGCTCTGGTGGGGGCGGACGTTTTGATACTGGATTTTTATACTATATGCCTCAATCTTGGACAAGTGATAACACAGATGCAGTAGAACGTATGTATATCCAGTATAGTACAAGCTTAGCTTATCCAATTTCTTCAATGACTGCTCACGTTTCTGCTTCACCTAACCATCAAACTGGAAGAAGTACCAGCTTGAAAACACGAGGCGACGTGGCAATGAGTGGCGTATTCGGTTATGAGCTGGATCTTGAACAATTAAACGCAGCAGAAAAAGAAGAAATAGCCGAACAAGTTCAAAACTATCAAGAAATTTGCCCGCTTGTGCAATATGGTGACTTTATTCGTCTAAAAAGTCCTTATGAAGGAAATATTGTTGCTTGGATGTTTGTTTCTCAAGACCAAAAAGAAGCGCTTCTTTTCTTAGGACGTATCTTAACGAATGCACAAGCTGTATTTAATGAAGTGAAGTTAGCTGGATTGAATAAAGAATTTGTTTATGAAGATGTAGAGACAAAAGAAAAATATTACGGCGATGAGTTGATGACTATCGGTATGTATTATCCAGATTTTTATGGAGATTATCAAACGCAAATGATTCACTTGAGGAAAATATGAAAAGAGGCTTTAAAATGGAAAAAAGAAATTCATTTATGACACAGTTTTCTATTCTTGCAATATCCTTGTTTCTGACGAGTGCTACGTCAATTAACGGCGCCTTGCCGCAAATGCAAAACGAACTAGGAATGAATAACTTTGTTACTGAACTTGTCGCAACTCTTCCAGCGCTTGCAGTAGTGATTTTTGTTATACTGTCTAGTTTTATTGCAGAAAAAATCGGAACAAAACGGACGATTCAAATTGGACTTATTTTGGTAGGAGTCGGAGGTGCCGCTCCAATTATTTTACCCAATTATCAGTTGATTTTGGTTAGTCGTTTCATACTTGGAGCTGGTTTTGGTCTTTTTAACTCATTAGCTGTTTCAATTATTAATATGTTATATCGTGACGAACACAAAAAAAGAGCAGATCTATTAGGATTTCGTGGTTCATCAGAAAATATCGGGAATACTTTGATGACGTTATTAGCTGGTGTATTTTTAGCGTTTGGTTGGCGACTTTCTTTTGGTGTATATTTACTAGCTTTTCCGATATTGATTTTGTTTACCATCTTTGTTCCTGAAATTAAGGAAGAAGAGACAAATAGTGAGAACCAAGTTTCTACAGAAGTAGGTAAACTTGAAATGCCTGTATATGTTCTTGCATTATTCGCTTTATTTTTAGTCATGACCTTTATTGCTTTTGGCGTACGTTTTCCAGCAATGGCCACTTCGTTAAAGGGACCGAATTTTAATGCTTCAACATACTTAGCAATGCACCCGTTAATTGGTATTATTGCTGGAGCAATCTTTGGTCCTTTGAACAGAATATTGAAAGAAAAATGTTTATACTTAGGTATGGGGTTATTGATTGTTTCATGTTTTATGGTTTCCAATGCACAAGATAGTTTTCCTATGTTAGTCATAGGTTACTTGATTAGCGGAATTCCTGGTGCTTTAATTCTACCCTTTATCTATAATGCTTTAAATGATTACGCATCTAAAGATAAGATGAATGCTGCGACATCCATTATTGTCATTGGTTGTAATGTAGGTAATTTTATTGCCCCTTTTAGTTTACAATTTTTCCAATTTTTAAGTGGGTCGTCAAGTATTTTTGCGCCATTTACTGCAATAGGTATTACACTACTCATAATTATAATTATTTTAATGATTGGTAGTAGACGTTCAGCTAACTCTGTAGCTAAAAGATAAATTGATATAGCGCTAGTAAGCAAAATTCATCAAATCTGCTTACTAGCGCTATTTTTAAGTAAAAATTGTCCGATCCTAGTGATTACATCTTCAAAGACCCCTCACTTATCCCAGCAATAAAGTATTTTTGTAAAGAAATAAATAGGAGAATAACTGGAACAATTGCTAATAATAGTCCGGTTAATGCTAGTTCCCACTGTGTGGTGAATTCACCGAAAAATGAATATAATTCTAATGGCAATGTACGCATCCCCTGTTGATTAACCACTAATGAAGGTAATAAATAATCATTCCATATTTTCATTCCATTTAAAATAATAACGGTTACAGTGGTAGGCTTTAAAATGGGTAAGATTACGCGAAAGAAAATGCTCATACGACTTGCGCCGTCAATGTTTGCTGCATCATCTAAATCTGTTGAAATACTACGCATAGCACCGTAATAAAGATAAACAGACAAACTGACCGAAAAACCAATATTCATGATAGTTAGGCCTGTACGGTTTAATAAATTTATTTGTCCAAAAAGATTGATTAAAGGAATCATGATCGCTTGAAAGGGGATCAGCATCGTAACGCCACAAAAGTAGTAAATGAAAGTACTTAATTTTGAGTTGCGGCGATGCAATACATAAGCAGCCATGGCACTAAATAATACAGTTAAGCCTACACTAGCCACAGTGATAATCACTGAATTGCCAAAACCTGATACATAATTCATGGCTTGAAATGCATTAGGATAGTTAGCAAGTGTGATTTCTTCAGGTAAACCAATGACATTAGAGAGAATTTCGGTACGTGTTTTAAATGAATTAATGAAAATTAAAAAGAAAGGATATAACCAACTGAGTGATAATACGATAGCCAAAATAATCACCAGTAATTTATTGAAGTCGAGTTGTTTTTTCATACATCCATCTCTCGCTTTCTAGTTAAGTTCAATTGAATCACTGTTACAATCGTTACAATAATAAAGAATATTACACCTTTTGCTTGGGCATATCCTTGGCTATATTCTTGAAAAGCTGTGTTATAAATGTTCATTGCCAACATTTCTGTGGAACCAAAAGGCCCACCATTTGTTAAAGTTAAGTTTAAGTCGTAAAGTCGAAAAGCATTTGTCAATGTTAAAAATAAGCTAATAGTAAAAGCGGGAGCTACTGTAGGAAACTTGATATACCAAAACATTTGCCAAGCATTGGCACCGTCCATTTTGGCTGAATCAAGTACGGTTTGACTAATTGAAGTTAAAAAAGAAATATATATCAGCATGACATAGCCGCTCATTTGCCATACAAAGACAATGACTAGTGCCCAAAAGCCAGAAACGCTAGTTGCTAGCCAGTTGTCAAAAAAACTGATGCCAGTTGCACTTCCAATAGCAGAAAAAGCTTGGATAAAAATAAATTGCCAGATAAACCCTAAAATTACACCACCGATTAAATTAGGAACAAAGAAAGTGGTTCGTAAAAAGGTGGCAAATTTTTCCTGAATCGTTGTCACTAATAAGCCAAGACCTAATCCGATAATATTGACTAAGATAACTGAAAAAATCGAAAACCAAAAGGTAATATTCATACTCTCTAAAAAGCGCTGATCACTGAATAACTCCTTATAGTTCGTTAGGCCAATAAAGGACATCGTTAAGCCATTAGAGTTGGTAAATGAGGTATAAATACCGTAAATAAAAGGCAGAACGATGACAAGAAATAAAATAATCAACACTGGTGCTAAAAATAGCCAATAAGTTTTTTTCATGTTCTTGTAATGGTTCATTGACATCATCTCCTACAAAAATAATGAGTTAATCAACAGTTTGTACTTGTCTCATTTGTTTGAAATCTGCTGAGGTTCGCTTTGTTAATTCTTCCCAAGAAAGTTGACCTGCTAGATATTTTTGGAAATTAGGTGCTAAGGATGCTCGTAAAAAACCATAAGGCTCTTGTTTGTAAGTCATGGGTGCAGCTTTATTGTCTAAAACTTCCTGGTATAATTGGCGGGAGACTGGCGCAGAAATGTCATCAATATCAACATCTTTTGTCGGTGGAACTAATTGAAATTCGTCAGTGACGATTTCTTTTCCTTTTTCACTCGTATATAAAAAGTCCAAAAAATCAACCGCAGCTCGTGTCTCTTCTTTAGATTTTGTTTTGTTAATACCGATAACCCAATTGGAACCAGCGACGTTTCTTCCTGGCAAATCATCATCAGCAAATACTGGTAGAATCCCTAATTTTTCTTGTACAAAAGAAGGATCCATGTCATCTAAAGCAGGAACGATCCAATTTCCCTGATGAATCATAGCCACCTCGTCATTAAAAAATAAATCTTCCACTGAATGGGGGTTAGTCATGGTAACTACGGGTTGTACAGTGTGTTGATTGATTAAATCGGTATATTCTTTCATACGATCGCCATTTTCCCAATTTAATTCTTTTGCATTAAAGGCGACATTGTTATCATCATCAAATTCTGAAGCTGCAAAATTAGCAAAAAAGTGATTGGCCACATTTTCGTCTTCACCTTCATAAGCAAAAACTTCAGCTAATCCTAGTTCTTCTTTTTTATCATCTAAGGTCTCGACAGCTTGTTTAAAGTCAGCAAAACTCTGAATTTCTTTTGGATCGATACCCGCTTTTGCAAAAATTTCTTTATTATACATAAAACCAAAACCTTCAATTCCCATAGGTAATGCTAAAATTTCATCATTTAATGTTCCAGCTCCTAGAAGTTGCGGGAGCATTTCGTCTGTGATTTTGAAATCACTCATTTCAAGCAGATAATCTTTGTAAAAATCAATATCTGGTAAACCGCCTAACATCATCATTGTTGGCGCATTCCCTGAAGTAAACTTTGATAATAATGCAGCACCACCATCTCTTGAGGTTACAGTAGTAATGGTGACTTTTACATTAGGGTTTTCTTTTTCAAAAGACTTACCAGCATGCCGCAAACCTTCAGCAATTTCCGATTTTTGATTAAAAAATTCAATCTCTACTTTCTGCTTATCCTCGGAACGATTGAAAAAACTAAAACCACTTAAAAATAAAAAAATGAGACTGATAAAGATACTGAATAAAATTTTTTTCTTTTGTCTCATATTATTTTCCGCCTTTCTTTTTTTAATAAAACTTTTTAGCAAGCCAGGGTTACTAAATAAGAAAACTGATAAATTAAAAACAATGGATTTATAATATAATTTTAACGCTATGTTCTAATTAAACGCTAATAAATGCGCTTTATATTTAACTGAAAAATAACATATAACTTTTGAAAAAGCTATCAAAACAGTTTCTGTTAATATATTAAATTTTCATTAAGAGAAAATTAACTTATCCTTTTAAGCCATTTGTGAAGGAGGAAAATTTCTCTTTTTACTAGTCATTCGGTCCATGAACAAATAGTGTTTTTCTGTTTCCTTACTTGTTCAATGATTTAATGGATAATAACAACAAAAAAAGTTCTACTATTTTTTTACATTTCATCCTAGGTTGTCAATCCTAGTTTCTTTTACAAATTCGTGATAAAATATGTAAGGATTTTAAAAGAAGGGAACAGACAAATGAAAGTACTGGCAATGGACACATCTAATCCGACGATGGCAGTTGCTATTATGGAAGATCAGAAAATTTTAGGTCAATTACAAACGATGGTGAATAAAACACACAGTAAAACATTGATGCCAGCGATAGATTTTTTAATGGAAGGTGTTGGTTTAACACCTGCTGATTTGGACCGTATCGCGGTTGCTCAAGGACCGGGGTCTTACACAGGTTTACGCATTGGTGTAACAACAGCAAAAACATTGGCAAATACCTTATCTATAGATCTGGTAGGTATTTCAAGCTTAAAAACTATTGCGGCCAATTGTATCAATGAACAAGATTGGATTGTCCCACTTTTTGATGCTCGTAGGGAAAATGTTTACGCTGGCGTCTATCAATGGAAAAATCATAAACTAATAAATATCTTAGAAGATCAGCATATTTCCCTTGAGAACTTATTGGAGCAGTTAAAAGATCAACCATGTCGCTTTGTGGGAGCTGATGTAAAAAAATTTCAGCCACAGATTTCTGGAAAACTTCCTTTGGCAAAGATTAACTCGATTGCTCAATGGGACTATCCTAATGGCGTAGTGCTTAGCCAATTAGCGCAAGACGAAAGCCCTGTTAGTGATATCCATCAATTTTTACCGAATTATCTAAAACGTGTAGAAGCCGAAGAAAAATGGTTAAAAACGCATCAAAATGGGGTGCAAAATTATGTTGAAAAAATTTAGATCTGCATTCTCAACTTTCCATCACAAAGAACGTTATGTCACGCATGAACAAGAAATTGCGGATAAAAAATTTACAATACGCCAAATGAGCACAGATGATATTAAAGAACTGCTGCAATTAGAGCGGGCGGTTTATGCTGGAGAGATTCCTTGGACTCGTAGCGCTTTTTTAGCAGAATTGTATTCACGTTATGCTCATTTGTATCTGTGTGTCTTATACCAAAATAAAATTATTGGTTTTGTCGGCAGTCGAGCTTCTTTAGACGATTTACATATTACACATATAGCCATACATCCAGATTTTCAAAAAAATGGTATTGCTTCATTTTTGTTGAAAGAAGTTGAGGCTTTTGGCTTTAGGCAGCATTGTCAGACGATTTCATTAGAAGTGCGTATAAGTAATATCGATGCCAAAAGACTGTATCGTAAATTAGGTTATGAGGCTAAAAAAAGGATGGCAAATTATTATAGAATAGGAAATGAAGATGCACTTTATATGGTAAAGAGGGTTAAGTGATGCGTTTAATTAATGAATGTTTTTTTCCGCCTGAAAAATTAGCGCAGCAATTATTTACGTTGTCTAGCAAAAGTTTTTCCGCAGGTTCTCCCTGGACAAAAGAGCAATTTGAAGCCGAAATTCGCAATAAGCATTGTGGCTATTTGATCCTTGAAGAAGAAGAGATTGTAGCCTATCTTTGTTATCATCAGTTTTTAGATGAAATGGAAGTCTTTAATCTGGCGATTTCACCCGATGAACAAGGAAAAGGTTACGGACATCTTTTGTTGCATCAGTTAAATCAAATCGCTTTAACTGAACAGGTGGAGCGTATTATTTTAGAAGTAAGAGCATCCAATCAGGCGGCTCAAAATTTGTATTTAAAAAATGGTTTTAATCAAACAGGCCATAGAACCGGCTATTATTCCAAACCGCTAGAAGATGCGTTAGTAATGGTAAAAAAAGTGAGGCCAGAAAAAGATAATGAGCGAATTGATATTAGGTATTGAAAGTAGCTGTGATGAAACAAGTGTTGCTGTTGTTAAAGATGGTAAGACGATTTTAAGCAATATTGTAGCTTCACAGATTAATAGTCACAAACGTTTCGGCGGAGTGGTTCCGGAAGTCGCCAGCCGTCATCATGTAGAACAAATTACTTTGTGTATTGACGAAGCGCTGCAAGAAGCACAAGTAGACAAAAAAGACTTAACAGCTGTGGCTGTCACTTACGGACCAGGCTTAGTGGGCGCTTTGTTAATTGGCGTACAGGCAGCTAAGGCTTTTGCTTGGGCCAATAATTTGCCCCTGATACCGGTAAATCATATTGCAGGACATATTTATGCGGCGCGTTTTGAAGAAGAATTGCAGTTTCCTTTACTAGCTTTAGTTGTCAGTGGCGGACACACAGAATTAGTTTATATGAAAGAAGACGCTTCTTATGAAATTATTGGAGAAACCAGAGATGACGCAGCAGGCGAGGCTTATGATAAAGTTGGAAGAGTCATGAAATTGAGCTATCCAAGTGGTAAAGAAATTGACCAGTTAGCTCATTTAGGAAAAGACAGTTACCATTTTCCGCGTGCGATGTTACAGGAAGATAATTTTGATTTTAGTTTTAGCGGACTAAAAAGTGCTTTTATCAACCTTGTTCACAATGCGCAGCAACGGAATGAAACATTATCGCAAGAAGATTTAGCTGCTAGCTTTCAAGCAAGTGTGGTTGAAGTGTTGGTGAAAAAAACAATACATGCGGCCAAGGCTTATCCTGTTAAACAGTTGGTATTGGCAGGCGGTGTTGCTGCTAATCAAGGTTTGCGCGAAACAATGAAACAAAAAGTAGAAGAACAATTACCTAATTCTACTTTAATCATCCCAAGCTTACGTTTGTGTGGGGATAATGCGGCGATGATCGCAGCAGCAGGACAAACTGAATTTAATAAAAATAAGCTAGCGGATTTAAGCTTAAATGCTTGTCCGGGACTAAGTTTCTAGTTTTTCCACAAGCGATAGAAATTTAACTAGGCCAAGAATAAAATAGTTGAAATTATAGCGAAATTATAGTATACTGTTTAAGGTTTCTGAAAAGAAACTAAATCCACATCTTATCGTGATCAATGAAGTGGTGCTGATATTGTTCAGTTCTTCAACGAGATGATCGATAGGAGAGGAAAATAAAACCACATGGAGGAATTAAAATGGCAGTATTAAGTATGAAACAATTGCTAGAAGCCGGCGTACACTTTGGTCACCAAACACGTCGCTGGAATCCGAAGATGAAAAAATACATCTTCACAGAAAGAAATGGTATCTACATCATTGACTTGCAAAAAACAGTTAAGTTAGTAGACGCAGCTTATGAATATATGAGAGAAGTCGCTGAAGAAGGCGGCGTTGCTCTATTTGTAGGTACTAAAAAACAAGCACAAGACTCGATTAAAGATGAAGCAATCCGTGCGGGTCAATACTATGTTAACCATCGTTGGTTAGGTGGAACTTTGACTAACTGGCAAACAATCCAAAAACGCGTGACACGTCTAAAAGATATTAATCGTATGGAAGAAGACGGCACCTTTGATGTACTTCCTAAAAAAGAAGTTGTAGGATTAAACAAAGAACGCGATCGTTTGGAAAAATTCTTGGGTGGTATTGCGGACATGCCTAGAATCCCAGATGTTATTTACATCGTAGATCCTAGAAAAGAACGCATTGCTGTTCAAGAAGCGCATAAATTGAATATTCCAATTGTTGCGATGGTTGATACAAACTGCGACCCAGATGAAATTGATGTTGTTATCCCTTCTAATGACGATGCAATTCGTGCCGTTAAGTTAATTACTTCAAAAATGGCTGATGCATTGATCGAAGGTAACCAAGGTGAAGACGAAGTCGCTGAAGAAGACTTTGTAGATGAAGAAAATGTAACTGCAGAAAACGCTCCTTCACTTGAAGAAATGGTAGATGTAGTTGAAGGTAACAACCAATCAGCTGAATAAGATTGAATAGCGGAGCTGTTTCAAAGGCTGGGCGAAAAGCTGCACTCTCCTTTGAAACAGCTTTTTTTCAAAAATATTTTACAAATGAAGCAGGAGGAATAAATAAATGGCTAATATTTCAGCAAAATTAGTTAAAGAATTACGTGATAAAACGGGCGTCGGTATGATGGACGCTAAAAAAGCATTAGTAGAAGTTGAAGGCGACATGGAAAAAGCTGTCGACTCTTTACGTGAAAAAGGAATGGCTAAAGCAGCCAAAAAGAGTGACCGCGTGGCAGCTGAAGGTCTAGCTTCTGTTGCTGTTGAAGGAAACACAGCTGCGATTGTTGAAGTAAACTCAGAAACGGACTTTGTTTCTAAAAACGAAAAATTCCAAAATCTAGTAAAAGAAATTGCCCAAGTTGTTGCAAAAAACAAACCAGCTGATATGGATGAAGCAATGAAGTTGGAAACTGGTAATGGCAATATTGAAGCAGCTTTAATTGAAGCAACCCAAGTGATTGGAGAAAAAATCAGCTTCCGTCGTTTTGAAGTACTTGAAAAAACAGATAATGCTGCATTTGGTTCTTATTTGCATATGGGCGGTAGTATTGCTGTTTTAACTGTTGTTAACGGCACTACTGATGAATCAGTTGCTAAAAATGTAGCTATGCACGTAGCAGCAATCAATCCACGCTATATTGACGAAAGCCAAATTCCAGAAGATGAATTGGCACATGAAAAATCTATCTTAACAGAACAAGCACATAGCGAAGGCAAACCAGAAAAAATTGTTGAAAAAATGGTTGAAGGCCGTTTGAACAAATATAAAGCAGAAATTTGCTTAGTTGACCAACCTTATGTAAAAGATCCTGATATGACAGTTGAAAAATATGTCAGTGGACAAAACGCTACAGTCAATACTTTTGTTCGTTATGAAGTAGGCGAAGGTATTGAGAAAAAAGAAGAAAACTTTGCAGACGAAGTAAAGAGCCAAGCTAACCAATAATCGTTAGTTCCTTAAAAATAGGAACGCATGCAGATGCGCTCCTATTTTTTGTGAGCTGCATGTGTTAACATTTTACAAATAAAAAATTATTCAAAAATAAAAAGTTATTATTTAAAGCAAAAAAGTAAACAAGCGTAATTTTTCAACTGCGCAAATACTATGAATATGCTACAATGATAACAGAGAATTTACGGAGGAATCGTGAGGATGAAACCAAAATATCAACGTGTGGTACTAAAATTGAGCGGTGAAGCATTAGCTGGCGAAGATGGCTTTGGCATCAATCCGCCAACGATCCAAAAAATCGCTGAGGAATTAAAAAAGGTTTATGAGTTAAATGTTGAATTAGCTATTATAGTTGGCGGTGGAAATATTTGGCGAGGACAAATTGGTGCTCAAGTCGGTATGGAACGAGCACAAGCTGATTATATGGGAATGCTAGCGACTGTGATGAATGCTTTGGCGTTACAAGATACATTGGAAAACGTGGGTGTACCAACACGGGTGCAAACTTCTATTGAAATGCGCCAAGTGGCTGAACCTTATATTCGTCGTCGGGCTGAGCGTCATCTTGAAAAAGGAAGAGTCGTTATTTTTGCCGGTGGCACAGGAAACCCTTATTTTTCAACGGATACGACTGCTGCTTTGCGTGCTGCTGAGATTAAAGCAGATGTTATTTTGATGGCTAAAAATAACGTTGATGGTGTCTATTCAGCAGACCCTAAAGAAGATGAAACAGCTGTTAAATTTGAAGAATTGACGCATTTAGAAGTTATCTCAAAAGGGTTGGAAGTCATGGATTCGACCGCAAGTTCTTTAAGTATGGATAATGATATTCCAGTGGTAGTATTTAATTTAAATAAAGCTGGAAATATCGAGCGCGCCGTTATGGGTGAAAATATTGGAACAACTGTAAAGGGGAAATAACACATGGCAGATAAAGTTTTTCAACAAGCAAAAGAAAACATGGAAAAAGCCACAGATAATCTGCAATATCAACTTGGACAAATACGTGCAGGTCGTGCCAACGCAAGTTTATTAGATCGTGTAAATGTTGTCTATTATGGTGTGCCAACACCGTTGAATCAACTAGCTTCTATTACCATACCTGAAGCACGAGTATTGATGATCAAACCATTTGATAAAACAATGCTAGCAGAAATTGAAAAATCGATTTTGGCTTCAGATGTTGGTATTACGCCAACTAACGATGGTTCGGTCGTTCGCTTAGTCATTCCTCAGCTGACTGAAGAACGCCGAAAAGAATTAGCAAAAGAAGTTGGTAAAGACGCAGAAACAGCAAAAGTGTCGGTAAGAAATGCTCGCCGTGAAGCTATGGACGAATACAAGAAACAAGAAAAAAATAGCGATATTACCGAAGATGACTTGCGAACTGCTGAAAACGACATGCAAGATTTGACCGACCAATATACCAAAAAAATTGAGGATATATCTTCTGATAAGGAAAACGAATTATTAGAAATGTAAAGCTTACTTTTAAAAAAAACAGGACTGTAGTCGGTTCTGTTTTTATTTTGCTGTGAATCACTACGATTCAGCGACCAAAGGAAGCTGAGAGTAGATGATGAACAGTACTAGGGCGAGCGAAAGCGAGGCGTAGT
>FLSG01585618.1_pt1 | contig 19942 bp, 18 predicted proteins | sample 1550511 | NCBI WGS metagenome assembly FLSG01 (sample SAMEA4031768, study PRJEB14383) | metagenome | biome: human; feature: oral; material: saliva | place: Philippines | collected 2014
CTTTTTTCGCATTCGAGCGGGTATACATGGAGTCATCCACGATAAATGTGGTTTTTCGGGCATCACCCGTCAATGGACGTAGGAAAGTAATGACGGATTTAGCCACTAAGATCAGTAATTTTTGCCAATGAATGTGCGGATCATTCAAGACATTGCGAAAGGTCTTATCCGAAAAAGACAATTGTTCCTTCTGCTTTTGGTAAAACCGATAGGTAGAACCGTTGGTAAAGATCGAGGCCAATAAAAAAGAAAAAATAACAGGAACCGAAAAACCCCTTTTATGGACTGCGTTTGATTTTTTCAACGCAGAAGCTACATGGAACCGATGAAAAAAATCAGACACAGAGGTAGAAATTTTTTCTGAATTTGACGTTTTTTGTGTTATAATTGACATGGCATGAACACTCCTTGGTTATTGGTTTTTTGGTAATTCTATTATACCAAGTTTTGAGTCGTTCATGCTATTTTTGTATCAAAAAACGTTTATTTATCAAGGGATGAACTGTATTTTTGAACTTTCAAGTTTTAGTAAAATATCTTGTGCCGATTCTTCTTCGTCATCATCTGAGTCTTCGGCTTCCTCTTGATTAAGTTCGATTTTGTCTCCTATTTTATAATCACCTTGTTGTTGGTAATCTAAAACAATTTCATTCTTACTTTGAGGCATATTGCCTTTAACCACTTCATATTGTGAAAGATCTTCTGGTGCTGAAAAAATGCGCATGCTCGTGTCGGTATCTTTGACTGTCACATCTTCTAAATAGCCATATTCTACCTTGTCTAGCTTATCAGCTTTGGCCAAAAGATCTTGATCGGAATCATCTAATCCCCAGGTCGAAGTTAGCGTCATATCAGCTAAATTCGTTTGATCGTAAAAATTCTCAGCTGTAGCTCGCATATCAGGGCCCGTAACTTTTAATCCTACAAAAGCAAAAGTGCCTAAAGCCATTAAACTTAATATGGAAAAAAATCTACCCCAAGAACCCGTCACTGATCGTCTAATATCTTTCCAAAGTTTTTTCTTGTGCATCCTTTTCACCTACCATTCAATAGCTGCAATATCACTTGGTTGTTCATTTGTTTCAACCTCGTTGATCTTAGCGTCGCTCATACGAACCACACGATCAGCAATAGGGGCAATGGCGGAATTATGTGTAACGATAATAACTGTTGCGCCTTGTTTTCTACTGCGATCTTGCAAGATCTGTAATATTTGTTTTCCCGTTTGCGAGTCTAGGGCTCCGGTAGGTTCATCGCAAAGTAAGATTTTGGGATTTTTGGCAATTGCCCGCGCAATTGAAACCCGTTGCTGTTCACCACCAGAAAGTTGTGCCGGAAAATTATCGATACGGTCATTTAAACCGACCTCTTTTAAGACATCTACAGCGTCCAGAGGATCTTTTGCAATTTCTGAAGCTAACTCTACATTTTCTTTAGTGGTTAAATTTTGCACCAAGTTATAAAATTGAAAAACAAAACCCACCTCATGACGACGATAAGTGATCAAATCTTTGTCAGAATAAGCAGAAATATCTTTTCCGTCAATCATCACTTGGCCGCTAGTATTGGTGTCCATACCGCCTAAGATATTCAAGAGCGTAGACTTTCCTGCGCCAGAAGCACCTAAAATGACGACTAACTCTCCTTTTTCAATCGAAAAAGTCAAAGCATCGTTGGCAATAATTTCTGTATCGCCTGTTTTAAATTTTTTCGTACTGTCTTTAATTTCAATATAAGACATCCAAAAGTTCCTCCTTATATGAACAACTTGTTGAGTTCCATCTAGCATTATAGTATGCTTACAGAAAGTTTTCCATAAACAATTTGCATTTTTTTGTCGATTTAAGTAATTAATTATACATGATGTTGATTTTAGTTCTATTTCCATTGTACACTATAATCAAAAGAGGGAGATAGTCATGCAACGTAATACACAAACGAAAAATAAAATTAAACAAGCACTGGTCCAGCTGCTTAATAAAAAAAATTTAGAAGAAATTACCGTAAGCGATATTACTCGCAATTCACAAATTAATCGGGGTACTTTTTACCTCCATTACTTAGATAAATATGATTTAGTTGAAAAATTAGAAGAGGAGATTTTAACAAATATTCAACAAATATTTGATCAACCTGTGGCAAAAGGTGAGGAAAATCCGCTAATTCCGGATAGATTGATTCTCAATGCGCTTTATTATGTAAAAGATGATTTAGCTTTTATTAAAGCCTTAGTGGAAGAAAACGGGGATCCTAAATTTGTCTCTACTTTTAAAAAATTATTAACCAATACTGTAAAAAAATACATAGCTCACGAAAAAAATCAATTACCAATTGAAAAGATTCCCAATGATTATGCCGAAGAAATTTTACTATCAAGTACAATTTCCATTCTTTTACTATGGATAAAAAAAGGAGGAAAAGAATCTCCAGAGCTGCTTTTGACCTATATTAATTATGCTCGAGATACTTCCCCCACTGAATTATTGCAACCTTAAAAAAGAGGCTGGAGCAACTCCAGCCTCTTTTACTTTTTTATTCCACTCTAGGTTCGCGATTTTCTTCAAAGTTTTCAACACTTTCGTTGACACTTTGAGTGGCTCTACTGGTTTGTTGTGAAATATAATGACCAGTCGTTTTTCCAGCACTTGTTACTTTATCTTGTACAGTTTCGCTTTCTTCTTCATATTGTTCTTGTGTTTTAATATCTACAACATGCACGTTAACTTCAACCACTTCTAAATGCGTCATTTCGCTAACGTCTTTTGCAATCATACGTTTGATTTCATCATAAATATGACGACTATCTTTGCCGTATTCAACAACTACATCCATATCAACAGCGACTTGTTTTTTTCCTACTTCCGCGTTGATTCCTGTGGTCACGTCATTCGTATTCACTAGTTTTTCAGCAATATTTGAGAAAAAGCCGCCATTAATCGTTAACAAACCATCAATGTGATCCATCGCGTAACCAATAATTTTTTTAATAACTTTTTCTGCAAAAGTTAACTCTCCAGAAATATTGTTTGTATTTACTTTATTTTCTTGTTTTTCCATGTCAACATCCTCCTAATCTTCTATCTTCTAGGCCCTTTGAAACGATCAAAAAAACCAATTTGATTCAGATAAAGGCCAATAAATGCTCCTATAATCGTACACACAATAACTAACAAGGTTTTTGCAAAACCAATCGTTAGCAGAAGAATTGCCAAAATCAAACCAATCCCACCGCCAATGATTCCATCACGATATCTCTGTAAAAATTCCTGCATTTGGCAACCTCCTTTATTTTACACGTTCTTCATTTTTTTCTTCAGGTTTTCTATAATTTTCAAGATACACATCTGTCTTGATATTTTCAGTTGTTCCCAATAATGAAGACACTTCTGTCTGAATCTCATCCACTAATTCATTTTGCTTTTCTGGAATCGCCATCGCTTTTCTCATATAACCTGCGACTTTGATTCGAATTTTTTTCTTATACATCTTCACTTTTATGCTGGGATTTTCAACAAAAGGTTCTTTATTAACAATTTGCAGTACAAAATTTTCTACTGCCTTTTTTTGGATTCTTAGTGAACCTTGTTCTTGTTCTAAAATTAAATTATTTTTCTTCTTGGGATAAAAAATCGTGATAATCAATAACAAGATCGCTAGCACAGACAATAAGAGACTTAACCAGAATAACGTTTGCTGCATATACATACCAATCCATGGATAGTCATACATTGAAATAAAACGTATCGGTAGTTGCACAGCATCTTGATTTTCTATCAACACAAAGAAAGACGTGAAAATTAAAAGCAACAACAGGATACTGATTAAGCTTTTACGTAACTTACCCATAGCTTCACCCTCTCTACCAACGGGGCGAACTTAGCAAAAAGATGACTAATAGCTTTGTAGCTCACGCTCGTTGGGTTCAGTGATAAAATGACCTTTATTTTAGTTATCTGATTCATCTGAGTTATCCGATTGTTTTTCATCAGATTTTTTATCTTGTTCGATTTCTTCTTTTGTTTTGATATCTTCTATATGAACATTTACTTCAACTACATCTAGATGAGTCATTTTTTTGACTTGCTCTGCAGCCACTTTTTTAATTTGTTCATAAATTTCTTGAGCATCTTTACGATATTCAATCACAACATCTAAATCCACCGCAACTTGTTCTTTACCGACCTCGGTTTCGATCCCGTTTGTTACGTTGTCTGAATTTGAGATGCGTTCAGCCATATTCGAGAAAAAGCCACCGTCAACTTGTAACAAACCGTCAACTTTTTCCAAAGCAATACCAATAATTTTTTGGATTACTTTATCTTCAAATGTCAATTCCCCAGAAACTTGTCCTTGACCTTGTGTTTCTTTTACTTCGCTAGTTGGAGCGTTTGTACTTTTTTGATCTGCCATATGCTTTTTCCTCCTAATTTTTATTCGTTGTTAAAAAACAACTTTACATATTTATAATAAAACAAAGCTCGAAAAAATTAAATTAAAAAGGCTTTTATTCCAATAAAATAATAAATAATCTTAAAACGCTTCATTTTATTGGTTGACATATATATATGACTCATATATATTTATTTTACGTTATATAGTACGTATTAATTAAAGAAAGGTGTGTATTAATTGAAACAAATTTATCATTTTAACGAAGGCAATGCGGACATGAAAGAACTTTTAGGAGGAAAAGGAGCGAACCTAGCAGAGATGACCAGACTAGGTCTGCCCGTACCCGCCGGTTTTACTATTACAACTGCTGCTTGCGTTCAATATTTAAAACAAGAAAATTATTTTGAACAAAATTTAAAAGAAGAAATTTTGAAAGCGATTCATGATTTAGAAAACGAAACTGGAAAATCATTTTTAACAAATGAAAATATATTGTTAGTTTCTGTGCGTAGTGGTGCGAAGTTTTCTATGCCGGGGATGATGGATACTATTCTTAACTTGGGTTTAAACGATATTAAAGTAAAAGCTTTCGCTGAATTAACGGATACTTCTTTTGCTTATGATTGTTATCGCCGTCTCATACAAATGTTTGGAGATGTGGTTTATGGTTTAGCCAAGGAAAATTTCGATAAAATCTTAGCAAAATATGAAGCGTCATTTTCTAGGCACGCTAGTGATTTTTCCATCGAGCAAGAAGAAAAGGTCATAGAAGCTTATAAAGATTTTTATTACACGCAACAAAAAGAGTTTCCACAAGATCCTATAGAACAACTTTTTATTGCAATCAAAGCGGTCTTTCGCTCATGGGATAACCTACGGGCGCAAGTTTATCGGCAATTACACGACATCCCCTTTAACCTAGGAACCGCTGTAAATATACAAACGATGGTTTTTGGGAATAGTGGAGAAAACAGTGCGACCGGTGTAGCTTTTACTCGGAACCCGGCCACTGGCGAGAAAAAACTATTTGGTGAATTTTTACGCAATGCACAAGGTGAAGATGTTGTTGCAGGCCTTCGCACACCGCAACCGATAAGCGAACTAAAACAGTTACAAGCAAAAGATTACGCAGATTTTATACATTATGCAGAAGTATTAGAATCGCATTATAAAGATATGCAAGATATTGAATTTACCATTGATAAAGGACAGTTATTTATTCTGCAAACCCGAAACGGAAAACGTACTGCACAAGCAGCTTTAACTGTCGCCCTAGCACTGGTTGAAGATAAGGTCATAACTAAAGAAGAAGCCCTTTTACAAGTAACGCCTACTATGGTAGAACAATTGATTCATCCGGTGTTTGATCCAAAAGCGTTGCAAGAGGCGAGCTTGCTAGCTAAAGGTTTACCGGCAAGTCCGGGCGCTGCAAGCGGTCAGATTGTATTTACAGCAGAAAAAGCTAAAGAATTCCATGAAAAAGGTGAAAAAGTGGTTTTAGTACGCCAAGAAACTTCGCCAGAAGATATTGAAGGAATGGTTGTAAGTGAGGCGATCGTTACTTCCAGAGGCGGGATGACTTCTCATGCTGCTGTAGTTGCGCGCGGCATGGGTACTTGTTGTGTAGCCGGATGTGAAGCATTAACAGTAAATGAAGAAAGTCTAACGATTACTTGTAAAGACCAAGTATTGACAGAAGGCGATGTTATTTCTGTGGATGGTTCTACAGGTAAAATTTATCAAACAGAACTTCCAACAGTGGCTCCTATAAACAATCAAAAATTACAACTTTTGTTAAGTTGGGCGGATGAACAAGCTGATTTGTCTGTACGTGCTAATGCTGAAACATTACAAGACTTAAAAGCAGCGATTGATTTTGGCGCTTCTGGAATTGGTCTTGCACGCACAGAACATATGTTTTTTGGGGAGAATCGAATTCTAGAGATGCGTCGTTTGATTTTAGCTGAAGATGAGCAAGAATTCGAAAAAGCACTAGAACGCTTACTACATTTTCAACAAGATGATTTTTATCAGATGTTAGAAATAACAAATGATAAACCTATGATCGTTCGACTTTTGGATCCCCCTATGCATGAGTTTTTACCACAGGACGAACAAGCGATTACTCAATTAGCTACTAGTCTTAATAAATCTCCTGCAAAGATAAAAAAACAAATCAACCAATTACACGAAACTAATCCTATGTTAGGTCATCGCGGCTGTCGTTTAGGCATTACAGAAGCGCGGATTTATCAAATGCAAGTTGAAGCAATTTTTACAAGTGCTATTCAATTGAATCAAAAGGGTTACAATATAAAACCCGAAATAATGATTCCACTGATTGCAGAAGAAAAAGAGCTAATCGAGGTAAAACAATCCTTGCTTCAAACGATTGCAGATTTATTTGAAAAATATGATGTGACACCATTTCCTTTTGAAATCGGCACCATGATTGAATTGCCTAGAGCTTGCATGACAGCCGATCAATTAGCTAAGGAAGCAGACTTTTTCAGTTTTGGCACAAATGATCTCACACAAATGACTTATGGCTTCTCACGTGATGATATTGGTAAATTCTTGCCTATATATAAAGAAAAAGGGATTTTAGCAGAAGATCCTTTTCAAAGCTTGGATCAAGCAGGTGTTGGCCAGTTGATTCAAACAGCTGTAACAAAAGCTCGTCAAAGCAAGCCTCATATGATAATCGGTGTATGTGGAGAAGTTGGCGGAGATCCTCAATCAATCGCCTTTTTTCAACGAATTGGCGTAAACTATGTTTCTTGTTCAGCTTACCGCATCCCTGCTGCTCGCCTAGCTTGTGCCCAAGCAGCGCTCAATGATTGCCGATTAGCTAAAGTTACGCTATGATAAGAGTAGGTAAAAAAACAAGGGAGGTGTTGCCTTGGAATTTTCTGCTCGACAAAAGTTGATTATCGACATTGTTAAAGAGAATGAGCCGATCACCGGAGATAATATCGCTGCAAAGCTCAATCTTACTAAGCCAACATTACGCAATGATTTGTCGTTATTAACAATGACAGGAGTACTAGATGCCCGTCCTAAAGTCGGTTACATTTATTCAGGACAAACAATCGAACCGTTGCTATTTGAAAAATTATATACAAAAAAAGTCGATGACATTATGATCCCAGCTGTGTTTATTAAACAAGACACATCACTAAAAGAAGCTATTACTGATTTATTTATGTATGACGTGGGCTCTTTATATGTCGTTAACGAAGATAAACGTTTGGTCGGACTTCTTTCCAGAAAAGATCTTTTACGCAGCGTTTTGACAAACAGTGAAGAAAGTATTCCAGTAGCGGTTGTCATGAGTCGGATGCCAAATGTTGTTACGATAACACCAGATGAGACGATCTTGTCTGCTGGTAGTATGCTAATGCAGCATCAAGTTGACTCACTTCCTGTTGTTGAGTGCGGAACAAACGATAAAATTATTGGTAAAATCACTAAAACACGTATCATGAACCATTTTATCGAAGAAGGGATTAAGGTGAAAGCACACAATGAATAACAAACATTCACTAAAATTATTTATCATCTCAGATTCTATCGGAGATACAGCTCAAAAAATCACTAACGCTGTCCTTGCCCAATTTCCAGAATTAACCAACATCGAAACGCAACGTTTTGCTTTTATCGATTCTAAAGAAGAACTGCTTAAAATCTTAAAAGACGCACTACAAGAGCATGCAATCGTTGTTAGTACTTTAGTTAAAGATTCTTTTAATGAAAGCGCACAAGAATTTGTCAGACGTACTTCTTTAAGCTATGTCGATTTCATGACTCCTATGATGGAATTGATCCAAGGTAAGACAGGTCTGGCGCCTAAAGGTGAAGCTCGCGCCCAGCATAAGTTAACTCCTGATTATTTTGAAAAAATAGAGGCCATTGACTTTGCTGTAAAATATGACGATGGACAAGACCCTAAAGGCTTTTTTAAAGCAGACTATGTTATTTTAGGTCCTTCTCGTACGTCAAAGACGCCTTTAAGCATGTATTTAGCTAATAAATCCTATAAAGTAGCCAATCTTCCTTTAATACCAGAAATCCCCTTACCTAAAGAAATTTTTGATGTACCCAAGGAAAAGCTGATTGGCTTAGTAGCAACGCCTGAAGTTATCCAGCGTACACGTCAAAAGCGTTTAAACTCACTGGGTTTAGGCGGCAGCACTTCTTATACGGATGTTAAACACATTAAAGAAGAGATGGACTATGCCCAAGATATCTATCAACAATTAAACGCAAAAACAGTAGAGATTGATGATATGTCGATAGAAGAGATCGCAGAATTTATTACTCGTTTACAAATTAACCGATAATCACAGTTTTTATAAATAAGCAGCTTAGTCATTAATTTTGACTAAGCTGTCTTTTTAAAAAAGTTCACTTAAAGATAAACTTTTCTACTCTGTTAACATAATTGATTTTCGTATACTAGCGACTGACTCTGCCAGTTGTTCCTCTTCCCAAGTATTCAAGGAAATAAGCAGCTTCTTTTCTACGCCCTCTTTTCCCAAAACACAGGGAACACTATAGGCACAAGCCTCCTTAAAGCCGTATTCAGATTCAGTCATGGGCACACTCACTGGAAAGATACTTTTTTCATCCAATAAAATACAACGGGCAATATCAATTGCAGCTTGTGCAACAGCAACGTTGGTCACCCCGTTTTTGGCAGCAAACACATCATAAGCTGCTTGTACGACCTTTTCTTTTATCTCTTTGGCTGTAAGTAAGTCTATATCAGGAAAATAAGTACTCAGTTTATCATAAGGGATGCCAGCAATTGTTAAATGGCTAAGCACAGGAAAAGCAGCATATCCGTGCTCGCCCATCATATAGCCGGAAACAGACTTAGGGTCTATCTGATAGCGCTGGCCAAGCAGCTGACGTAGCCTTGCAGAGTCTAGCATGGTGCCAGTACTTAAAATTAAGTTTCTAGGATAATCATAAGAAGCTGCAATATGAACGACTGTATCAGCCGGATTCGTAATAAAAATCAACATCGCTGACTGCGTATTTTGTACAATATTTGTCATAATCTCATGAATGATCGGAAGGTTTTCAGTAAGTAATTCTTGCCGATCTGCAGGAATTTCACCGTTTGGATAAACATGAGTGGCAGCAATAATGACAATATCTGCCTCTGCTAAGTCTGTATAATCTCCGGTACGTAGTGTAATATTTTTTCGAGACAATAATCCACCTGCATGCATTTGATCTAGCCCTTCACCAAAAGCAATATTATCTCTAGGATCAAGCAAAATAATTTCTTCGAAAAGCTCTGTTTGTAGAGCGGTTGCTAACACACTAGAACCTACATGCCCCATCCCAATAATCGCTAATTTTTGTGTTTTCATTTATTTCTCCTTCATATACCTAATGCATAATTTTTAGTTCAACAAAGCTTTAAACTAGGCCTATATTTACTTTTAAATAAGTATAACAAAAAGCAAGCGCCATGTATCCTATTTTTAACGGCTATTTATTAGCAATGAAAAAATAGGGTACATTCGCTTGCATTTTAATCATTTTGTTCAATAATTTGTACCATCGTTTTTGTCTGTTCTAATTTGCCTAGGATTTCATCATAGTGCTTGCTTGCGTAGGCAGAAAACAACACATCAACAGTATATAATTGTACCAGTAAAGAGTTGGTCGCCGAACTTCTTAGAGGAGCTTCACCACCATCAGCTGTATGCAATAATACATCAGAAATCGTGGCCAATGTCGAGTGTGCTTTACTTGTCATACATACTACTGAAATCCCTTTGTCTTTTGCTAGTAAAGCTAAATTAACCACTTCTTGCTTTTCCCCAGAATTAGAGACCAGAAAAACCCAGCTTGGTGTTTCATTGGTTACAATCGCAGTTGTGAGCAGATGATAGTCTTTACTATAAATCACTTTTTTTCCAATACGTAAAAATTTCTGCGCAAAATCATCAGCCACGATGCCTGAAGCACCAATCCCATAAGTAAATATAGCATCTGTTGATTCGAGTAAATTGATTACTTGTTTGATCGGGTCGACCTCAAGATCCTCACAATTTTTTTCTAAACCATCGCTCATTTTTAATAATAATTTTTGTTTAATCGTCCCAACATCTTCATTGGGAACAATATCTGTATATAAATTTTCCTCGATAGTTGATTGATTAGCAGACAGTTTTAATTTTAAATCTGTGAACCCTTCTAGTCCTAGTGAATAACACAGCCGTACAACGGTCGCTGGGCTGGTATTAGAAGCTTGTGATAAAGCTTTAGCGCTCATATAAATAACCTTTTCTGGTTGCGCAAGAATCCATTCTGCTAATTTTCTTTCTGCTTTTGACAACTTATTCAAATGATGTTGCATTGTAAACAAAATATTCATTTCTTTATCCCTCAACTTATCCTGCTAAATTTACACATTAGTCATGCTTCTGATTGGTTAACTATTAGCTACAAACGCTGTAATTTCTTTAAAACGTTTCGTCTTCATAAAATCAGTAATTTCCTTACCGTTTTTACGTTCATCTACTACATCAAGTAAGGATTGTAGCTGCGCATAATCAGCTGCAGTTTGTTCTTTTTGATTTGTTTTCATATAACGGTATTTGGCATCGATCATATCCACTAATTTACTATTATTAGCTGCTTGGTCACCCTTTTGGCTAGCAAAAGCTAGGGTTGCTATCAGTCCATATTGTCCGGTTAAAAAGTGGTCTCCTACAAAATCATTAGGGTCTTGCTTGTTATCAACAACTGGAGAATTCTTCGTATTCGTCAATAGTACAACAGAAGTATGATTTACTGGATCGATCACAGTTAACGTCCCCGTCCAACCGGTATGCCCGACAGTATTTGTATCTGCTAAAGGAGAAAAGGCCCAGGAGTATAACTGTTGCCCTTTACGACGCCAGCCTAAACCAAAGCTTGGATCCGTATCTTTAGCTTTAATAAATTGATCCATTGTATCTTCAGAAAAGAACTGATGATTTCCATAACCGCCTTTATTCAAAGTGATTTGAGTTAATACTGCCAAATCTTTTGCATTAGCAAACAGGCCGGCATGTCCACTGATACCATCCATTGAATAAAAAGCCTTCTCATCATGAACTTCTCCTTGCACCGTGTTTTTCCGAATATTGTCAAAATCAACTGCCCCATCTCGGGTATTGCCGTGTAATTCAGCTGCAGCAATTTCTTCTTTTTTAAAATGATGGTCCAATGGCTTAAAAGTCGTATGTTGCAGGTTTAACGGTTGATAATAATTGTGCTTCATATATTCATCCAAGCGTTGCCCTGTTACTTCTTCAATAATAAACCCAAGTAACATATAGTCCACATCTGAATACATTGTTTCTGTACCTGGTGTATACTCCAAAGGCGTAGCGATGATTTTTTCCATGACTTCATTTCTATCTTGTGTATACAGTTTTTTATTAGCATCAGGTGTCGTTTGATCCTCTGCATCCGGGTCATAGTTTTTATTATGATACTGTGGATCTGCTGGAAAACCTGCTTGATGTTGTAATATTTCTTTAATCGTCAAATCCTCTTTTCCTTTGATTTCATCTGACTTTTTGTCTTTAAAATCCGGGAAAATTTCACTAACCTTTTGCTCAATATTTAAATCACCATCTGAAACTAATTTTTGGATAGCGTAATTCGTTGCATACATCTTCGTATTACTAGCCAAATCGTATAAGGTGTTTTCCGTAACTTGTTGACTATTTTTTTGCGGCTTACCTTGTTGGTCATAGGCATTTACATTGCCATAAGCACTCGATTTAATGATATTTCCATTTTTTGCCACTACTAATTGGGCTGAGGTAAAACCATTTTTTATTTCAGCATTAATCAGTTGATCGATCAACTTGAAATTATCATCATCAGCGTACTCTTTGGTATTATCCTTTAAAACAGGGTAAGGGATTTTTATATTCATTTTTGCCTTATTGTTATCATCAACTCGACTGACTTGTAAGTTGTTATCTCCATTTTTAGTAAAATCTGAGATATCGATCTGCTGCCACTTTTTATCCGACAAATCAGCAAATATTTCATCGCCGTTGACATAAATCTTGAAGGCGTCTTTATCGTTGGTTTGTACTAATAACTGCCCCTGCCCTTTATATCCATAAAAAGTCTCCATTTGATTTGTTAGAAGGGAACTATCAAAGGCTTCATCAGTTGCTTTGATTGGATAGCTTTGACTAAGTTGATATGAACCTTTAGGGCTACTCATTTCTCTCACATCCGTTTTGTCTTCTAATACACATGCACTCATAAAAAATAAGATACTGAGTATTACACTAGACATCATCATTTTTTTCCAACACTTTTTCATATTTAGATACCTTCCTTTTTTCGTATCCGATTTCAAAAGTAATAAAAGTGAAGCAATCGTTTCGTTAAATCAAAACGATTGCTTTTGTTTAAACCAAATCCAATAATTGCTGGGGCGATTCGATTTGATAGTTAGCTTGTGATTGATCAATATTAAATTGTGGGCTTTTTAAAGCTGCTACCGTCAAATTTGCCCGACGAGCAGCTTCAATGCCAAATGTCGAGTCTTCGATAACTAAACAATCACTAGGCTGCAGTTTAAGACGAGAAAGTGTGTATTGATAAATTTCAGGGTTAGGCTTACTTCGCGCAAACATATCCCCGCTGGTAATCAATTCAAAGTACTCTTTTATTTGGTTGACTTCTAAGATTCGATAGATATTTTCCAAAGGGCCCGAAGATGCTACAGCCATACGAATATTTTTATTAGCCAACTTATCCAGCGTAGTTAAAATATCAGGGTTAAACATCGCTTGATAGTCCATCGGATAATACTGACGAAATTTCTTATAAGCTTGTAATAATTCCGTGCGCTTATCAATGTCTTCTGGAAATAACTGTTCAAACATATCGTTGGCATTTGACCCTACGAAATAGTCTTGAACTTCTTGGGCAACCGACACGTTATTTTGTTCAAAGAAAGCCGCACGTCGTTTCTGATAAGCTTTTTCTGAAAAAACAATCACACCATCTACATCAAAAATAACTGCTTTTCTCATATGATTCTACCTTCCCGAATATCTTCATTCGTACCAAAGAAATAAGTTAATACAAAGCCACCAATATAACCTGCAATTAAGCTGATGACATAAACGAACCAGCCGCCTTCAGCAATTAAAGGAATTAAAGCTAAGCCACTTGGACCAATGGAAATTGAGCCAACACCACCCAGCAAGCCAACAACGGCGCCACCAATACCACCACCTAAACAAGCAGTGATAAATGGGCGGCCTAAAGGTAAAGTAACACCATAAATCAATGGTTCGCCGATACCCAAAATACCAACCGGTAATGCACCTTTGATCATCTCTGTTAATTTTTTATTATTTCGACAACGCATCCACAAAGCAAAAGCTGCACCCACTTGACCAGCACCAGCCATTGCTAAAATAGGTAATAACGAAGTACTACCATAGGTTTCAATTAGTGATAAATGAATCGGCGTCAATATTTGATGGAGACCAAACATAACCATCGGTAAGAATAAAGCACCTAATACAAAACCAGCAAATCCGCCACCTACGCCTAGAACCCAAGTAATAGCGCCTACAAGTCCATCAGAAATCCATCCGGCTAAAGGCATAATAAAGAAAATCGTAACGACACCCATAGCAGCTAAGGTAAGTACTGGTGTAACGATAATGTCAACGGTATCTGGCACCACTTTATGCAACCATTTTTCCACTTGTGCCATTAAGAAAACCGCAATGATAACACCAATTACACCGCCTTGACCTTCTGCTAAAGGTTCACCAGTAAAAATGTTAGGAAGCGGCATGTCTTCACTCATTCCGGTTAGCATGGTGACACCACCAATAACACCACCTAAACTTGGTGAAGCACCAAATTCGCGCGCAGCATTAATCCCTACATAAATCACTAGATAAGTAAATACACCACTTTGAATAATTGAACCAACACTTACGATATTGACCCAAGCATCCCCAGAAATTGTGCCAGCTTCTAGCATGTTTGTTAAAACCGAGGCAATACCACCAATGATACCAGCACCAACAAAGGCTGGGATTAAAGGTACGAAAATATTAGCAATCGATTTTAAAACTTTTGACCAAGGCTTTTGATTTTTCTTTTTTACTTCCGCATGGACTTCTTCGGCTTTGGCGTTAACATCTTCTTTTCCGCTTGAACTAGTTGGTGTCTCTTCTACAGGCGTACCATCCGGGCGCTCTTCTCCCAGCTCGACACCAGCCATATCAGCCATTTTTTGGGCAACTTTACTTACAGTTCCTGGTCCAAGTACAATTTGTAGCGTTTCGTCTTCGACAACGCCCATTACACCGTCAACAGCTTTTAGTCCCTCAATATCTAACTTGCTGTCATCGATCACACCCATACGAATACGTGTCATACAGTTAACAATTTTATTGACATTATTTACGCCACCGACATGTTCATAAATTTCTTCTGCTAACTTTGTTACTTTATCTGCCACTTTTTCTTCCTCCTTTTTAAAGTGTATTTCTTACAAACCCATTACCCTCAACTAACTTTTCTGCAGCTTCATCTTTTTTTGCGCCCGTTAAAATCATAACAATCGCAAGTTTAACATTTTCATCTGCTTGATAAAAAGTTTTATCTGCCAGCTCATAGCTACATTCTGTTGCTTGCATGATAATTCTTTTCGACCTTTCAACTAATTTTTCATTGGTAGGCCGAACATCTACCATTAAATTCTTATAGACCTTGCCAATGCCAATCATCGATGCTGTGGAAAGCATATTTAATACTAATTTTTGCGCTGTACCTGATTTCAAACGAGTGGACCCCGTTAAAACTTCTGGACCCACTTCAACTTCGATAGGAAATTGCGCATGCTGACTAATTTGCGCTTTATTATTACAAGCTATTGAAGCTGTGGTCGCGCCAATTTCTTTTGCGTAATCCAAACCTCCAATAACATAAGGTGTCCTTCCACTGGCAGCAATCCCTACGACAAGATCATTTGGTGATAACAAAGCTTTCATTAAATCTTTTTTTGCAAGCTCTTTAGAATCTTCTGCTCCTTCAACGGCAACAGTCATCGCTTTTATTCCACCGGCGATCAAGCCTTGTACCATTTCGGGATTTGTGCCAAATGTTGGGACACATTCTGCCGCATCCAATACACCTAGACGTCCACTTGTACCAGCACCAATATAAAATAGCCTTCCCTTTTTATTGAAAGTTTGAATAATTTGCTCGACAACCTTTTTAATTTGCGGTAGCGCTTTTTCAATCGCCAAAGGAACCTTTTTATCCTCATCATTCATCGTTTGTAAAACTTCCATGACATCCATATCGTCCAAAGCCATCGTTTTTTGGTTTCTAGTTTCTGTCGCTAATTTTTCTAATTCACTCACTACATTTTTCTCCCTTCCTTTAGTTCAAATCGACATCCTGAATCAATATAATCAATTAAATTACGATCTTTTTCTATCACCTTAGCTAGCACATTTACCCGCTCATCAGCCGGTAAATCCTCTTTAATAATTTGTAGTTCACCCATATAACGCAGATATTTTTTATTATCCACAGTTATGCTTCCTTTTTCTCGTGCTTGAATATTTTCAGTTTCAATTACTTCTTGGTTATTTTTCCGCGCCTCTTGACTTCGCACCACATATTCTGCTTCATCGATCCGATTGGTATGTTTACCTAAGATTAGCGAGTGATAATTTTTCGTCAACAAGTCAATTTCAAGTAACATTTTTTTATGTTGGAAATAAGCAATAAATTGTTCCCTTACTTTTTTTGTCAGACCACTATCTCCAATATAAACTGCATCACAATCATAGTTGCGAAGCAAATCAAGGGTTGCTGCCAATGGGTGTTGCCGTCGATGTATTTCTAAGCTAGGAAGACCGTTATGTAATGGGCCCCGCAAATTTTCATCACCTGGAACAAAAGCAACGATCTTAAAACCGTAAGCACGCCATTGATGATTTATTCTTTGCAAATAATTTCTTGATAAGCCGGTTTCCGGGCGTGGATAATAATTATGCCATAACTCCATATTCGTAAAATCTGCTTGAAAAGAACTTAATTCAGCTACATCTTCATCCGTTAAAGTTGAGGCATTCAATCCCACCTGCATGTGTCTTGAGGTAGCTGCAATCGTTTGCTTATCAATGCCATAATCCATACGTACGCCAGTAACGCCTAATTCTTTTAACTGGTCAAAAGCTTCCACTTGATTAAAATCGGTCATTAAATACTGTAAGCCATCACTTGATATATCCGCCATTAATTCCATTTGTAGCTGCTGAGTCAGTTCTCCGAGCTGTTTTAACGTATGGATAATTTCTTCCGGGTCATCTTCTGGAATATGCAAAGAAGTAAAAATACGTCTAAAACCTGCACGATTCATTGCTTCAATATACTGTTGTTTATTTTTTGATAACCCTTCTCCCAAGAAAACCGAAAATCCTAGCATCATTCACACCACCCTTATTAATTCGCTTTCATTATATCGCAAAAGAAACAATATTTCAATAAATAAAACAGCGTTCGCGTTATTTCGAAATATTGTTTCTTTAAAATCAGCAAAATAATAATTGGTTAGTTTCGGACACTACGGTCGCTGCGCTCCCCCAGTACTGTTCATCACTTCGCTTACGCTTCGATCTCATCAAGGTCTAAGCAACAAGTCACTAAGGCCTTGAAGGATCTACTCTCAGCTTCTTTAAGTCGCTAATTCGTAGTGATTCGGAGAGTTCGGACACTACGCCTCGCTTATGCTCGCCCTAGTACTGTTCATCATCTACTCTCAGCTCCCTCTGGTCGCTGATTTGTAGTGATTCACAGCAAAAACCAGCTAAACGTCACTTTTGTTTAGCTGGTTGATAAAATATTTTATAGGGGTAGCCAATTTAAAACGCGTTGAATCCAATGGTCCCAAAATAACCAATCATGTTCACCAGGCCCATCTTCAAAAACCACATCATAGCCGTTCTCTCTCATTTTCTTAGTGGTATAAGCACTTGCTTGATATATTAAATCTTCAGTACCACATGTAAGATAAAATTTAGGCGCTTGTGATGCATCCAATGTCTCAATCAAATGTATCAAGTCATTTTCCGAGCCTTTGATTTCTTCTAAGTGACCAAAAATTCCTTCCCAGTACGCTTTACTTCTTATTTCTAGTAATTGATCTATTCCTTCAGCGATCGTTAAGCCACCTGAAAGTGAAGCAATTGCTGCAAAATTTTCAGGTCTTTTTAATCCCAATTTTACAGCACCGTAGCCACCCATTGATAAACCCGCTGCAAATGTTTTGGCTCTTTTTTTCGTTAGTTGCGGGAATAATTCATGACAAATTTTAGGTAACTCTTCAGCAATAAATGTCCAATACTTCATATCGTATGTGGTATCTGTATACCACCCTAAATCAGTAGAAGGCATAATCACAGCTAAGCCCTTATCAGATACGTAACGCTCGATTGCTGTTCGTCTTTGCCATACACTATGGTTGCCATTCATACCATGCAATAAATAAAGTACTGCTACATCATCAGTTGTTCCTTGAGTACTTGTTCCAAAGTTTTTTTGGGTTTCTTGTGGTAAAATGACGTCTAACATCACTTCCATTTCTAACACATTGGAAAAAGCATTTACTTGTAAAAGAGCCATTATTTTTCACGTCCTTTATTATTTATCATTCATTGTAGCAGACTTTTCCTAAAATCAAAAAGATCCTATTGAATAAAACCAATAGGACCTCTTGCTCATTTTATATTTTCTTGTAAAGTTTCAACTTTATCTGTTTTTTCCCAAGGTAAATCAATATCGGTTCTGCCGAAATGTCCATAAGCAGCTGTATCCTTATAAATAGGACGTCGTAAATCCAACATCTCAATAATGCCAGCTGGTCTTAAATCAAAATTTTGACGTACAACTTCAATTAATTTTTCTTGACTAACTTTAGACGTTCCAAAAGTATCAATTGAAATAGATACAGGTTCAGCAACGCCAATAGCATAAGCCAGTTGTACCTCAGCTTTATCAGCTAATTTTGCTGCAACAATATTTTTTGCAATATAACGGGCAGCATAACTTGCCGAACGATCTACCTTTGTAGCATCTTTCCCGGAAAATGCGCCACCACCATGACGCGCATAACCACCATAAGTATCTACAATAATTTTTCTCCCGGTCAAACCAGCATCACCTTGCGGCCCACCAATGACAAAACGACCGGTAGGGTTAATGAAATACTTCGTTTGTTCATCTAAAAGTTCATTAGGAACGACCTCTTTAATGACTTTTTCGATCATATCACGACTAATTGTTTCATTGGCAACTTCGTCATCATGTTGTGTACTAATAATAATGGTATCAACTCTTTTTGGTTGATCATTTTCATCATACTCCACAGTAACTTGCGATTTTGCATCCGGACGTAGGTAGCTAATTTCTGCTGTTTTTCTTAATTTTGCTAAATGAGCGACAATTTTGTGACTTAATGAAATAGGTAAAGGCATCAACTCGTCGGTTTCGTTAGTCGCAAAGCCAAACATTAAGCCCTGGTCACCAGCTCCGATTGCATTAATCCGTTTTTCTCTATCTTCTCTTGCTTCTAAAGATGTATCAACACCTTGTGCGATATCTTGTGATTGTTCATCAATTGCAACTAAAACCGCTACATTATCGCCATCAAAACCATATTCTGGTCGATTATAACCAATATCTTTGATCGTTTGACGTACAACCTTTTGCATATCAACATACGCCGATGTAGAAACTTCTCCAAAAACCAATACCAAACCTGTTGTAACAGATGTTTCACAAGCAACACGTGCCATTGGATCCTGCTCTAAAAGTGCATCTAAAATTGCATCACTGATCTGATCAGCGATCTTGTCTGGATGTCCTTCTGAAACAGATTCAGAAGTAAACAAACGTCTTTCTTTCACGATGATTCCCCCTAAAATAATTTTTCGGTTACAAGGCATCTTCACTTGATTTTCAAATGAATCCTCTCGGGAACTTGCAACGGTCTGATTCTAATAGATAATAAAAACGATCTATCCTCACTTTTTGCCAAAATGAGTTGAAACCGAAACTGTCAGCAAAAGTCCTCAATTTAACTTAAAAAAAAGCATCCATTACTGAATGCTTCGATGATCCGTACGGGATTCGAACCCGTGTTACCGCCGTGAAAGGGCGGTGTCTTAACCACTTGACCAACGGATCGCTGATACGGAGAAGGAGGGATTCGAACCCTCGCGTCGCGTAAACGACCTACACCCTTAGCAGGGGCGCCTCTTCAGCCACTTGAGTACTTCCCCAAAACCAAAAAGTATTGATTTTCATGGGCCTAAATGGACTCGAACCATCGACCTCACGCTTATCAGGCGTGCGCTCTAACCAACTGAGCTATAGGCCCTTATTATAATTACAACAAAAGCGGGTGACGAGAATCGAACTCGCGACAACAGCTTGGAAGGCTGTAGTTTTACCACTAAACTACACCCGC
>FLSG01585658.1_pt1 | contig 19442 bp, 11 predicted proteins | sample 1550511 | NCBI WGS metagenome assembly FLSG01 (sample SAMEA4031768, study PRJEB14383) | metagenome | biome: human; feature: oral; material: saliva | place: Philippines | collected 2014
AAGTTATTTAAGGAAATTAGAAAACAAACCTGTAGGGAATAATTACCTACATAACGAAAACAAAAATAAATGAAACAACTATTTTATTCATTCATCGCTGTTTTTGCATTGCTTTTCACTGGCTGTGCAGACAAGGATGTTGTTGAGGCTATCTCAAATGGTGATAACCAGCCAGGTATCACTGTGTCTATGTCAATGGAGGGTGATATGGGACAAACTGCACCTAAGAGCCGTGCTGGTGTTCAGTCAAACCCAATCGGTTACGAAACAGATGATAATACCGGTTTCCCAACACCTGTTGGAATCTTTAATCAGACTGGTAATAGTGGTGAAGAAATTGCTACAGGTACAAAGGTTCCAGTACTCCTTATCTTCAAGAGTAAAACCTCTGGTCAGCCTGTAACAAAGGTAGTAACCAATTGGACTTATACAAAGGGTGGTAAATTGACTTTGATGCCAAGTGAAACCTTTACAATGGCGAGTGGTACCGATCTTAGTAAGGATGATTGGTATGTATGTGGTATCTTAGGTGGTGAGATGCTTCCTGGTAATAATCAAGTGAAGTTTAATGGTTATTCTGAAGGACAGGTTGCTCGTAACGCTGCTGGTAATAAGGTAACTTGGGGTGCAAACATTCCTTATATCTTCAGTTGGCGTAAGTTGGAAACCAATGCTGCAAACAAGACTATTAAGGCTGAAAAGGCGGTTTTGTTCAAGCAGTTTGGTACTATTGTACGTTTGAAAGTTACCAATAAGACTGGTTTCAATTTCATGTATAATGGTGTTCGTATCATCACAAGTAATATCCTTTGTGGTCAGTTCGACTTGAATAGCTTCAATGATGTTGCGGTTTCAGACCTTGTTGATACACAGGATGCTGCCATTGCTTCTGCTAAGTCTGCTTCTTACAAGAATGCTTTTAAGGCGTTTAAGTTCTATCAGCGTCCATTGGATGATGCTGCTATTGAGAATGGTCTTAAAAACACTAATCGTTTCCGTCTTCATGGTACATATGTTAAGGATTACGCAGACGAAAAGGCTGGAGCTCTTAATACTGCCCTTACTTATTATGATCATATTTTCTTGAAAAAGGCTTCTGGTGATAATTTTGATAATGTTCCAAATGGTCAGGAGGCTCCAAGCTATATCTATGTATGGATGGCACCACAGCAGCAGACTGTGAGGATATATAATCAGCAAGAAGGAGTTGGAAACCCTGTAGAGACAAAAAAGATCTCTAAGACACAGTTCTTGTTGATGGCAGTGCCAACTGAGACAAGTGCTGGTAATAAGATTGTTCCTACTTCTATTAATATGCTTCCTGCATATGGTACACTTGCAGACTATGTTTCAGGTGCAAACTATCCTGCTAAAGGTAATGTAGTATACAACTTCTCTCCATTGAGTTATATTGCTAAGCATAACAACTTTGGTACAGAGGCTGAGTTATCAAATGTCGCTACTCAAGATGCTGCACATACAGAGACATACTCATATAGCGAGATAGAGAGTAACGTTAATAATTCTGCAAAGGTTCCTTCAGGATTCATGTTTGCACATCATGAATATTGGCGTAGTATTCTTCCACAATTCTATGGATTCTCTGGTTTCCGTAATAATGGAACTAGATATAACTGTTCTATGGGCATAGTATCACCAGCAAGATTACCAGGTTGGAATGAAACGAAGCTTGTATACCAATCTTACTCTAAGGGTGTAAGAGATGATCAAGGAAACCTAATAGCTTATATGATTGGTTTGTCAAAACAACCAGACTATATAAGCAATACAGGTGAAGGACAAGCTTATCAAGGTTATGCTAAGAATCCTTTGCAAAGAGCAAGTTCTGGTGCTTTCGAATCAGCACCATGGATTGACAAGAATGACTATCGTTATGTTATGCGCTGGGAAGACAAGAATGGTAATGCAATCCTTAAACAGCGTTATCTTGGTCCACGCTTTGTTCTTGATATGGATGATATTGCTAATGAAGATTTCTGGGCAGCACCAAATAATTATGATACAACTTATCCTGCCGATGTAGAGCGTATCGTTCCTTATACAGGTATATATGATGTTGCATCAACTAAAGATTCTTCAAAACCTGCCAGTTCAAATGAAGGACAAACATGGTGGTACTTTAATACTAACACTGTTGGTAAGTGTGCACAATATTGGACACCAGATGATGCACCTGTTGGTGGACGTTATGCAACTCAATCTCCTAGTGGTGGTGCAATGCAAGATAATGCCCACCAAGCACCAAAGTTGTCTGCAACATTTAGATATTCAGTTGTTGCCGACGATATAAGTGGATTCTTCAACTGTTATCTTTACACACGTACGCCATTAGATCAGGATCATAAGAAGTCTTATGTAAATGACCCACGATTTGTTGAAGGTCTCATTATGAAGGCTCCTGTACGTCTTTGGAAGACAACTCCATACGCTGACTAATTAGCTAACATTAGAATTATCTATAATATCAAGTATCTGTGGTATCCGAAAGGGTATCACAGATATTTTTTTATGTGGGTTTTTAGTCGACGTGTTGATGCTCCGCACATATCGTGTTGTTGGTTAGCACGAGTGGTGCGAAGGCTTAGCACGAGTGGTGCGGAGGATTAAAGACATTGTAATACGTAGGCGAGGGAAATTTAATTAGCTGTTAGAAGCGATTAATCTAAGGAATAGAAAGAGGTAAAGATGTTTTAAGACTATCTATAGTTATTTGTTTGCTCACATAATAACGTCTTGATTCCTTGCAAATACAAAAGAAAGAATGTAACTTTGTTGCGGTAAACCTGTATTATCTCAATTGGTTTTGGGATTATATATAATCTACTTGATAATTATGCAGATGAAACAATGGCTATATGTCGTTTTTCTTACATTGGTGTTTTCAGCCTGTTCGGATAACAACGTAAAAAAATATGTTATAGGAGTATCTCAGTGTTCTGAAGATATTTGGCGCGATAAGCTCAACAACGAACTTGTGATGAGTACCTATCAGCATGATAATGTAACACTGAAATTTGCTTCAGCTAATGATAATGACAGGTTACAGAAACAACAGATTGAACAGTTTATAAAGGAAGGGGTCAACCTTCTTATTGTTTCTCCCAATCAAATTCATACGATTTCATCGGTCATCGATAAAGCATACGATGCAGGAATCCCTGTTATCCTCTTCGACCGTAAGACCGATTCAAGAAAGTATACAGCCTTTATAGGGGCTGATAACTATGAGGCAGGACACGAAATAGGCTATTTCATCGGTCAGCAGTTAGAGGGTAAAGGGAATATTGCAGAGATTTGTGGATTACAAGCATCGTCTCCTGCAATCGAACGAAACCGTGGCTTTATGGATGCTTTGAAGAGTTACCCTAATGTAAAGGTAGTGGCTCGTGGGTACGGAGACTGGATAAAAGAAAGTGGTGTCACGGCTATGGATAGTATACTTGTGCAGTCTAAGGAGTCTTTCCAATATGTCTTTGCACAAAATGACCGCATGGCTTTAGGTGCTTTGCAATCTATAAAGAAGCATAAGGTTAAGGGAATAAAAATAGTTGGAATAGATGCTCTTCCTGTACCAGGAGGAGGTATGGAGAATGTTCGTGATGGTAATTTAGAAGCTTCTTATATCTATCCTACCCGAGGCGATTCGGTTATGCAACTCGCGTTGAATATCCTTGAGAAGAAGCCTTATAAGCGTGACAACTATCTAAAAGGTGCATTGGTAACAAAGGCAAACGCTAATGTTTTACTTATGCAAAATGAAGAGATGAACAAGCAGACCGCCCGTCTCAATGCACTTCATGGGAAGGTAGATACTTATTTGGTGCAATATAATCATCAAAAGATGTATATTGTGCTTTTTAGCATAATCCTTCTCTTGCTGATAGGTATTATGGTTTATATCTATCGGACCATCCTTATGAAGCGAAGAATAGAGGAAGAAGCCAACAAAGCAAAACTTCAGTTTTTTACAAATATAAGTCATGAATTGCGTACACCACTTACGTTGATAGCTGATCCTGTGAACTATATCATCCATGATGTTAACCTTAATTCACAACAACGAAGTATGCTTCAGATAGTACAACGTAATGTGCTTGTCCTGACACAATTGGTCAGTGAGATCCTTGACTTCCGTAAGGTGCAGAATGGTAAGATGGAACTACGCCTCTCCGACTTTAATCTTGCGGAAAGTATGAAACAATGGATTATGCTTTTCAGTGTCTCTGCACAAAAGAAGCATATTACCATTAGTATGGATGCTCCTGATACAATCATGCTCAGAGCAGATCAAGATAAGATAGAGCGAATCTGTTATAATCTTCTTAGTAATGCCTTAAAATATACGTCTGAAGGTGGAGAAATCACTTTGACAGCTAAAGAAGAGAATGGACGTGTTATGATTAGTGTGGCAGATAATGGTTGTGGTATTTCAAGTGATGAGCTTCCTTATATTTTTGATCGTTTCTATCAAGCAAAGAATGCAGGACGTGGTACGGGTATTGGGTTGGCTATTGTGAAAGCTTTCACAGAATTGCATCATGGAGAAGTAAGTGCTACAAGTATAGAGGGAAAAGGAAGTACCTTTACTATTCATATTCCTGTTAGACAGAAAGGAGAGGTAACTAACCAGCCTACAGAGAAAATAGAACAATTGGTTGAGCCATCATCCGTAGAAGAAGTTCCGAATCAAGCTCGTCATATAGATGAACTTATACAGCCTTATCAAACAGATAAACCAGAGGTGTTAATCATTGATGATAATATCGATATTCGCACTTATTTAAGGTCGGTACTATCCGAAAAGTATAATGTGAGTGAAGCCGCTGATGGAAAAGTCGGTTTGGAACTTGCACGGAAAATAGTTCCAGATATAGTGTTGTCGGACATTATGATGCCTGTGATGGACGGATTAGCGTTTTGTCAACAGCTGAAAACGGATAAAGCTATCAGTCATATACCTGTCATTTTACTGACAGCACGTAGTCTTGATGAGCAACGCGCTGAGGGGTATGAGCATGGCGCAGATGCTTATTTGTCCAAACCATTCTCACTTCGTCTACTCCTTTCACGTATTGATAATCTCATAGAAAGTAGAAAAAAGTTGAATCAAACATGGTCAAAAGGCGTTGAGGACGATGAAATCGGTAATATTTCGAATGAAATTGATAAATCTTTCCTCAAGCAATTGCGAAAGATAATACAAGAAAACCTTGCAAATAGTGACTTAAGTGTAGAGCAGATTGGCGATGAAATCGGACTTTCTCGTGTACAACTTTATCGGAAAGTTAAGGCTCTTACGGGATATTCTCCTGTAGAAATTGTACGTAAAGCCCGTCTCACTCGTGCCCGTCATCTCCTTCAAACGACTGAGCGAACGGTGTCAGAAGTGGCTTATGCTGTTGGCTTCTCTACGCCCAGTTATTTCTCAAAATGCTATAAAGACGAGTTTGGGGAGAATCCCAAGAAGTGATAATAGGATTATGTAAACTGTTTAAAATAAGTGATATAGGCACTTGTGGGTGTGTAAAACTCCTGTAAGGTGAGGTGTTGAACACTTAAGAAAATGAACGATTTGTCAGATTCGTGAGAATAGACAAATCGTTCATTTATTATTAATATCTTTTTTATGTAACATTTATTACATTCGGAGAACGATTATTATTGAAAAAGGATATCACCATTTCTTATCTTTGCGCCATAAAACCAAAAGAATATTATTTAGTATTACTAACTATCAGAAAGTCATGAAACAATTATTGCGAGTAATCATGAGTCTGTTACTTCTGATGTATTGTGCTGGGGTTATGGCACAAACAGCAGATGTTAGCGGTAAAGTGATTGACGAACAGGGGGAACCTGTTATTGGTGCATCGGTGGTACAGAAAGGTACATCAAATGGTACTGTCACCGATATTGATGGTAATTTCACCTTTAAGGCTCCACAAAGTGCTACACTTGTAGTCTCCTATGTAGGCTATAAAAGTGTAGAAGTAAAGGCTGGTGTCGGAATAAAGGTACAGCTACAAACAAATGCGAGTGAACTAAACGAAGTCGTTGTTACGGGTTATACAACCCAACGCAAAGCAGATCTTACAGGAGCTGTTTCGGTTGTAAGCGTAGATGAATTAGCAAAGCAGAATGAGAACAATCCTATGAAGGCGCTACAAGGTAGGGTTCCTGGTATGAATATCTCTGCAGATGGTTCACCTTCAGGATCTGCTACGGTACGTATTCGTGGTATTGGAACTCTGAACAATAACGATCCTCTTTATATTATAGATGGCGTACCGACTAAGGCTGGTATGCATGAGTTAAATGGTAGTGATATAGAAAGTATCCAAGTTTTGAAAGATGCTTCATCTGCTTCTATCTATGGTAGCCGTGCAGCTAATGGTGTTATCATTATTACTACAAAGAAAGGTAAGGAAGGAAGAGTAAACGTAGATATTGATGCTTCTATTGCGGCGTCAATGTATGCCCATAAGATGAAAGTTCTTAATGCGAAGCAGTATGGACAGGTAATGTGGCAAGCTTATGTTAACGATGGTATGGATCCAAATACTAATGGTTTAGGGTATCGTTACGACTGGAGTTACGACGTACAAGGAAATCCTGTGTTGAATGGCATTAGCATGCGTAAATATCTGGATGGTGCAGGAACAACACCTGCTGCTGATACAGACTGGTTTGATAAAACGACACGTACAGGTGTTGTTCAGAACTATAACGTAGCGGTAAGTAGCGGTTCAGATCGTCATTCTTCTTATTTCTCATTAGGTTATTATAAGAACTTAGGTATCATTAAGACATCTGATTTTGATCGTTATTCAGCTCGTATGAATACTGAATATAAGTTGATAAAAGATGTTTTGACCGTTGGAGAGCATTTTACGTTAAGTCGTACGTCAGAGGTTCAAGCACCTGGTGGGTTCCTTGAGAATGTTCTTCAGTTTAATCCTTCACTCCCTGTTTATACAGAAAGCGGAACTTATGCGGGTCCAGTCGGTGGTTATCCTGATCGTGAGAACCCTGTTGCACGTCTGTATCGTAACAGTGATAATCGTTATGTTTATTGGCGTACTTTTGGTGATGCATACATAAATCTTCACCTTTTTAAGGGATTTAATTTGCGCTCAACCTTTGGATTGGATTATGCTCAGAAGCAGCAGAGATTCTTTACTTACCCTATAACAGAAGGAACGGTTGCTAATTCAAAGAATGCTGTTGAGGCAAAACAAGAACATTGGACAAAGTGGATGTGGAATGCTGTTGCAACTTATAATTTGCAAGCTGGTTTACACCGTGTAGACGCAATGGCAGGTATTGAGTTGAACCGTGAAGATGACAACTACTTCTCAGGTTATAAAGAAGACTTCCTGATTCTTAATCCTACCTACATGTGGCCTGATGCTGGTACTGGTACTGCACAAGCCTATGGTGGAGGAAGTGGATACTCTTTGGTTTCTTATTTCGGAAAATTGAATTATAATTATGCTGACAAGTATTTAGCTTCATTCACCCTTCGTTATGATGGCTCATCACGATTTGGTAAGAACAATCGTTATGCAACATTCCCTTCTGTTTCTTTGGGATGGCGTATTAATCAAGAGAAGTTCTTAAAGAGTGCACAATGGTTGAATGACTTAAAACTTAGAGCATCGTGGGGAGCAACTGGTAATCAGGAGATTTCTAACATCGCGCGTTACACCATATATGTTAGTAACTATGGAGTAAATGAAAATGGTGGTCAGAGTTATGGTACATCATATGATATAGCAGGTACTAATGGTGGTCGTCAATTGCCAAGTGGATTTAAACGTGACCAACTCGGTAATAATGACATCAAATGGGAAACGACCTATCAGACTAATCTTGGTCTGGACTTCTCTATGTTCAACTCTTCATTTTATGGAAGTTTTGACTGGTATTATAAAAAGACTAAGGATATTCTCGTACAGATGGCTGGTATCGCTGCTATGGGAGAAGGTAGTACACAGTGGATCAATGCAGGTGCTATGGAGAATCGTGGTGTAGAACTCAACTTGGGTTATCGCAAGACAACCAATGGTGGTTTTCATTATGACATAGCAGGTAACTTTAGTACTTATCGTAATAAGATAACAGCTTTGCCAGCAACAGTTGCTGCCAATGGTACCTTTGGTGGTAATGGTGTGAAGAGTGTTATTGGTCATCCTATGGGTGCACAAGTTGGTTATGTTGCAGATGGCATCTTTAAGAGTCAAGAGGAAATAGATAATCATGCAAAACAGGATGGTGCAAAACTTGGACGTATGCGTTGGAAAGACCTGGATGGCAATAATGTCATTACAGAAGCAGACCAAGACTGGATTTATAATCCAACACCAGACTTTTCTTATGGTCTTAATGTGTATCTTGAATACAAAAACTTTGATTTCACAATGTTCTGGCAAGGTGTACAAGGTGTAGATATTATCTCTGATTTAAAGAAGCAGACTGATATTTGGGCTGGTTTAAATATTGGTTTCCTAAATAAGGGTCAACGCTTGTTAGACGCATGGAGTAGTACCAACCCAAATAGTAATATTCCTGCGCTCTCACTATCAGATAATAATAATGAGAAGCGTGTTTCTACTTATTGGGTGGAGAATGGCTCATACTTAAAACTACGTACTATTCAGTTAGGATATAATCTGCCAAAGAGTATGACGAACCGGCTTGCAATGCAGCGTTTACGTTTCTACCTCAGTGCGCAGAATTTATTAACTATACATAGTAAGAGTTTTACCGGTGTTGATCCAGAAAATCCAAACTATGGTTACCCAATTCCACTTAATATCACATTCGGTATAAACGTTACATTCTAACAATTATCATCTGACTATATAATATGAAAAAAATAATATATTCAGCACTTGTGCTCGCTACCCTTAGTATGACAAGTTGTTCAGACTTCTTGGATGAACATACTCCACAGGCAACACTAAGTGATGAGCAAGTAAAGGAGGCTAATCATGTTGATGAACTCGTAACATCAGCTTATGCCATATTTATTTCAGCAGAAGATATCAATTCTTCGTTTTCAATGTGGAATTATGATGTCCGCAGTGATGATGCCTATAAAGGCGGTAACGGAACAAGTGATGGAGATGTGTTCCATCAACTTGAAATAGAACAAGGAGTATTGACCACGAACTGGAATATTAGCGATATGTGGCAAAGATTATACAATTGTATATCACGTGCCAACACGGCAATAGCTCTTCTTGAACAAGTCAATAGTACTGTCTACCCTCGAAGGGATGAACGTTTGGCTGAGATGAAGTTCCTGCGTGCATATGGACACTTTTTGTTAAAGCGTTTGTATAAGAATATACCTTTTGTTGTAGATCCTAATCTTAAGTCAGAGCAATATAACATGCTTTCTAATCGTGAATATACGAATGATCAAGGTTGGCAAGTTATTATTGATGACTTGATGGAATCTTACAATAACCTTCCTGTTCATCAAGCAGACAAGGGACGACCAACAAAAGCATCAGCTGCAGCTTTCCTTACAAAGGTGTATATGTATAAGGCTTATCATCAAGATAATGAGAATACGAATGAAGTTACAAGTATATCAAAAGACGATCTTTTGAAAGCTGTTCAGTTTAGTGATCCATCTATTTATGCTGCTGGTGGCTATGGCTTAGAGAGTGATTTCCATAATAACTTTAGGCCAGAACCACAGTTCGAGAATGGAAAGGAAAGTCTTTGGGCAATGCAATATTCTATCAATGATGGAACTAAGAATGGTAATCTCAATTGGAGTTATGGACTGATTGTTCCAAATATTCCTGGTGTAACAGATGGAGGATGTGATTTTTATAAGCCAAGTCAAAACCTTGTTAATGCTTATCGTACAGATGCTAATGGCCATCCATATATCGGTACATTTAACAATCAAGACTATAATAAAGCAACAGATTATGCAGACCCACGTCTATTCCTTACCATTGGTATTCCTGGTTTGCCTTATGAATTTAACTCTAAGTTCATGATGGATAGGACTGCTACATGGAGTAGAAGTAATGGATTGTATGGCTATTATGTAACTTTAAAGCAGAATGTAGACCCAGAAAGTCCTTATCTGAAGAAAGGTGCATGGTGGGGTACATCAGAGAATCGTATTGTCTTCCGTTATGCAGATGTCCTACTTGAACGTGCTGAGGCTTTGGTACAGTTAAATGATGGACGTATTAACGAGGCAATCAATATCATCAATCAAATCCGTAATCGTGCTAAACAAAGTACAAGTGCTATCAGCAATTATCAGAGTGATTATGGTGTGAGAATGAATGTTATGCCATATACTGGAACCTATAGTCAGGTAGAGGCGCTTGATATTGTTAAAATGGAGCGTCGTATAGAGATGGGTATGGAATCTGAAAGATTCTTTGACCTTGTAAGATGGGGAGAGGCAGAACGCGTACTCAACAAGTATTATGCAGAAGAAGCTAATGACTGTTCTATCTATAGTAGTGCTCACTTCACTAAAAATAAGAATGAGTACTTGCCTATTCCATATGCACAAATAGCTGCTTCAAACGGACATTATAAACAAAATATTGGTCAGTGGTAAAGTATGAAAACAAATATAACAACAATATTCATTGCGCTTATTGCTTTCTTTGCATTAGGTAGCTGCAGCGACGAGAATAATATTTCTGATCTGCAATTAAACGGATTATGTTCAGTCGATTCTATCGTATTGGATAATTATAAAGGTGTCGTAGATCAGGCTTCACGTACAATCACTGTGCGTGTCCCTGAGACTTACGATGTTACAAATATGACCGTTAGCACACTTAAGGTAAGTGCTGGCGCCATCTGTAATTTCAAAGAGGGTGACAAACTTAATATGCTTACGGCTCAGGTGCTCAGTGTTAAGAATGGTGACGTCTTCCTTGATTGGACTATCAATGTGTTGAGAGATGAGGCAAAGATTACTTCTTTTAAGATTAATGGAACATATAATGGTGTTATTGATGAAGCGAATAAGACTATTTCTGTCTATGTGCCAAATACACTTGACCTCCATTCTCTAATCCCTACAATAGGTTTGAGTACAAATGCGACGGTTAGTCCATCTAATGGTATTGCAACAGACTTTTCTAATCCAGTTACATTCACTGTCACTAATAATACTGCTTCTGCAATCTATACAGTAAAAGTAACAGCTATTGGTAAGCCTACTGCAGTCTTTGTTAGCTTGCCTGCTTCGATGAATGAACTCAATTCAGAGGAATTAACTGCTTGTAAGTGGATGCTTCAGAATATTCCAAATTCATTATATGCATCATTTACTGATATTAAAAATGGCACAGTAGATCTTAGCGAGTGTAAAGTGATATGGTGGCATTATCATAAGGATGGAGGAGTAGATGGAAAAGAAGCTTTCGAAAGAAGTGCGCCTGAGGCTGTCAATGCAGCAGTTGCCTTAAGAGACTATTATAATAATGGTGGTTCTTTCCTCTTCACTCGATATGCAACAAATATGCCAGCTGAGATTGGCGCAGTAGCAAACAATGCTGCTCCAAATAATTGTTGGGGGCAGAACGAAGCTGATGCTGAGAAAGTAAGTGGTCCTTGGAACTTCTTTATTCAAGGGCATTCGAGTCATCCTCTTTTCCAAAATCTTATAATGAAGAGTGGTGAGCCTAATTCTATTTATACGTGTGATGCAAATTACCGTATCACCAATTCAACTGCTCAGTGGCATATTGGTACCGATTGGGGTGGATATGATAACTTAAATAAATGGCGTACAGAGACTGGAGCACAAGATTTGGCTTATGGTGGTGATGGTGCTGTCGTTGCATGGGAATTCCCTGCAACTGGAACAAAGGGCAAGATTCTCTGTATTGGCTCTGGATGTTATGACTGGTACAGTGTAGATGATGTCCCAGCCTTTTACCACAATAACATTGCCAAGATGACACAGAACGCATTCAACTATCTAATGAATCATTAAATAAAGTATAATTGATATGAGAACTATGATATATTCTCTCGCTCTCATCGCATCTTTATCAGTCTCACTAACGAGCTGTAGCGATGATAAGACCATAGATGAGGAAAAAGATTGGAATACAACAACTTATTTCAAGTCTACAGACGAAATGGGGCAAGCTACCTTTTATAAGCCAACTGTTGGATTTGTTGGAGACCCAATGCCTTTCTTTGATCCTAAAACAAAGAATTTTAAAGTTATGTATTTACAGGACTTTCGTCCAAATCAGGCAGGTACTTATCATCCTATCTGGGCTGTAGAAACATCAGATGGAGCCAATTACCAATCACTTGGAGAGTTGATTCATTGTGGTGGTATTAATGAACAGGATGCAGCACTGGGTACAGGTTCTACCGTTTATAATGATGCTGATGGGTTGTATTATACCTTCTATACAGGTCATAGATATCAAACAAATTCTACTAATAATGGTGAGATGGTGATGATGGCAACATCATCCGACTTCAAAACATGGACTAAGAATCGTGTTTTCCGCTTGAAAGGTGATGATTACGGGTATAGTAAAGATGATTTCCGTGATCCCTTTGTCTTCAAAGGTGACGATAATAAATGGCATATGCTTGTTTCTACTCTGAAGGGAAGTAAAGGTCATTTGGCTGAGTTTACATCAGATGATCTTAAGACGTGGACCCATGCAGGAACGTTCATGACCATGATGTGGGACCGATTCTATGAATGTCCTGATGTGTTTAAGATGGGTGATTGGTGGTATCTTGTTTATAGTGAAAAGCATTCAGCTATCCGTCGTGTGCAGTATTTCAAAGGTAAGACTCTTAATGAATTGAAGGCTTGTACACAGAATGATGCTGGTTTATGGCCTGATGGACATGAGGGATTCTTAGATAGTCGTGGTTTCTATGCAGGTAAAACTGCGAGTGATGGTCAGAATCGCTATATTTGGGGATGGTGTCCAACACGTCCAGGTAAGGATAATGCTGCTGTTGGTGCTGCTCCTAATGAACCTGAGTGGGCTGGCAACCTTGTTGTCCACCGTCTCATACAACACTCTGATGGTAGTCTTACCTTAGGAGAAGTAAAAGGGATTAGCGATAAATACGGCAAAAAACAAGAAGTAAAGGTTATGGAAAAGAGTGATAATGGTGTTGAGAATGTAACTGATGGCTATAAGCTTTCTGGTGATTCTTACCTACTTTTCAATCGTCTTGGCTATCACAATAAAATTACCTTCACGATAACAACTTCTAATAACTGGGATAAGTTTGGTGTCTCATTCGTACGTGGCACAGATTCTGAGAAGTATTATTCTTTGGTGGTAAATCCTGAAAATGAACAGACACGTAAGATAAACTTTGAGGAAGAAGGTTCTGCGGGTCGTGGTTTCATAAATGGTATTGATGGCTACAACTTCGCTCGACCAACAGACAACGTCTATCATGTGACCATCTATACAGACAATAGTATAACCGTAATGTATATCAATGATGTATGTTGCTATACCAATCGTATTTACGAAGTACAGAAGAACTGTTGGAGTATCAATAATTATGGAGGTAATATCACCATCAGTAATCTCACTGTAAGTCAGTATTAAGAATTTAAACCCTTTCTTCACTAAAGATAGAATAAAAGATATAGTCGTTCATTCTGTGAGAAATTGCCTATTATCGCAAATAATATCATTGAATGGGCGACTACTCTTTCTAACTTATCAATAAAATGTCTATCTTTGTCTATCTGAAACTAAAAGTATAATGAATCAACCTATAATGAATAGAAAGATTAAATTATTGGCTATTTGCCTTTTTATAACTACAACATTTATGCATGCGCAAACATTCTTAAGTTCAAATCATGCTATGAAGCGTGTGAAAACTGCAGATAAGTATATTCTTCTTCCTGTAGAGGAGGAAGAAGGTTATGCACATATTCGCGTTATCAAAGATAATCAAGTTGTAAAAGAATTCAATTGTAAACTTGCTATAAACAAGACTGATTATAATGTGCCACTTGATGTCAGTGAATATGGTGGTGAGGTGTTGCTTGATATCCAGTTCTCAGGAGATAAGCGTAGTATCGGTTTAATCAATAATTTCGTTTGCTGGAAAGATATAAAAGCAACAAATGTGTTTGATTCCAAGAATCGTGAAAAGTTCCGTTCTATCTATCACCATACTCCAGTCTATGGCTGGATGAACGATCCTAATGGTATGTTCTACAAAGATGGTGTATGGCATTTATACTATCAGTATAACCCTTATGGTTCGCAGTGGGAGAATATGACGTGGGCGCATAGTACCTCTACAGACCTCATACACTGGAAAAATCATGGAGAAGTGATACAACCAGATGCACTTGGAACTATTTTCAGTGGTAGTAGTGTCGTCGATAAAGAAAATACTGCAGGGTTTGGAAAGGATGCTGTTGTTGCTTTTTACACTTCTGCAGGAGCTGCACAAACACAAAGTATTGCATATAGTACGGATAATGGTGAGACTTTTAAGAAGTATGTAAACAACCCAATTCTTACAAGTGATGTACCTGACTTCCGTGATCCTAATGTCTTTTGGAATGAAGAAGTGAAGCAATGGAATCTTATTCTTGCAGTAGGACAGCAGATGAATATATATAGCTCAAAGAACTTGAAAGACTGGAAGTATGAAAGTTCTTTTGGAGAGGGATATGGTAATCATGGAGGTGTTTGGGAATGTCCTGACCTCTTGAAAATGGGTGATAAGTGGGTACTTATCTGTAACATTAATCCCGGAGGTCCCTTTGGAGGTAGTGCAACTCAATACTTTGTCGGTTCATTTGATGGTCATAAATTCACTTGTAATTCAAAACCTGAGGTGACAAAGTGGATGGATTACGGAAAAGACCATTATGCAACAGTTTCTTTCAGCAATGCTCCAGACGGTAGAATCGTCGTTCTTCCATGGATGAGTAACTGGCAGTATGCTAATCAAGTACCTACACAGCAGTTCCGTTCAGCCAATGGTTTGCCAAGAGACTTGGGGCTTTATAGTTACAATGGGGAAGATTATGTTAGCGTAAAGCCATCACCTGAAGTCTTTGCTGCCTTTGAGAAGAAACCGTCTGGACGCCTCCAACCTGCTGCTTATATAGAAGTGACCAATATTAAGAGTAATGCTTCTATAGTGTTAAGTAATGACAAGGGAGAACGAGTTACGATGGTTTATGATGGAAAGAATGCTACTTTCAGTATGGATCGTACAGAGAGTGGTGTTACTGATTTCCATAGTGACTTTAAGGCTAAGACGGTAGCTCCAACTAATGGTGTTATTAAATCAATGCAAATATTTATAGACCGTTGTAGTATTGAAGCTTTTGATACTGAAGGTAAAGTAGCAATGACTAACCTCGTTTTTCCGTCAAAGCCTTATGATAAGATAATAGTAAAGGGATGCAAAGTAAAGATTTATGAATTGAAGGATCAAAAGTAATAAAAGAAAAAATACTAATTCTGTTTATTAATTATATGTAATCTTGTTAGAGATATATTTGTTGACATTAATGAACGGAATTTCAAGGTTTCTTTCTTCGTAAAAAAGTAACTTTGCAAGTATAATTAAAATAGTAGAACTACACAAACTAAAAATTTAAAGATTATGTCGAAAACCAATAAACTCGCACTACTGCCCGTAATGCTTTGCTTTTTTGCGATGGGCTTCGTTGACCTGGTAGGTATTGCCTCCAATTATGTAAAGAACGATTTGCAACTGTCGGATTCAACAGCAAATGTTTTTCCGTCCCTTGTTTTCTTTTGGTTCCTTATCTTTTCCGTACCGACTGGTATGTTGATGAATAAGATTGGACGTAAGAAAACAGTTCTTATTAGTCTTATTGTTACCTTGTTCTCCCTGCTTTTACCGATATTCGGTGAGTCCTACGGTTTGATGCTTGTTTCATTCTCATTGCTTGGAATAGGCAATGCGTTGATGCAAACATCGTTGAATCCACTGGTGTCAACGGTGATGAAAGGTGGAAATTTAGCTTCAACACTTACTTTCGGACAGTTTGTTAAGGCTATCGCATCCTTTATGGCACCTTATCTTGCTATATGGGGAGCGCAGGCAAGCATTCCAGCCTTTGGTCTCGGATGGCGCGTTCTCTTCCCAATTTATCTGATAATTGGTACAATTGCTACGCTGTTACTCTTCTCAACGCCTATAGAAGAAGAACCTATTGAAGGCAAAGCAAGCTCTTTTGCAGAATGTTTCAGCCTATTGGGTAAACCTATTGTGTTGCTTAGTTTCCTTGGTATCATGTGTCACGTTGGTATTGATGTAGGAACAAATACAACGGCGCCAAAGATTCTGATGGAGCGTTTAGGTATGTCATTGAATGATGCGGCTTTTGCTACATCCCTCTACTTCATCTTCCGTACTATTGGATGTCTTACAGGTTCGTTCTTCCTTCGTGTGATGAATAACAAGCTATTCTTTATTATTTCGGTTATGATGATGGGACTTGCTATGTGTGGAATGGCTGTGGGAACGTCAAAGACTGTACTGTTTGTGGCGATTGCTTTTGTTGGTTATGGTAACAGTAATGTCTTCTCAATGGTCTTTGCACGTGCTTTACAGAGTGTTCCAGATAAGCAGAATGAAGTGAGTGGATTGATGATTATGGGACTTTTCGGTGGTACTATCTTCCCTCTCTTGATGGGGTTTGCCAGCGATGGGTTCGGTCAAGTGGGAGCAGTTATTGTAATGGCGATAGGTGTACTCTACCTTTTTTCGTATATTCCAAAAATGAATAATAAATAAAACAGATATGAAACAGTTAATCGTTGGCCTCGGAGAGGCATTGTGGGATTGTCTTCCTGAGGGTAGAAAGCTGGGTGGCGCACCTGCAAACTTTGCTTATCATACAGGACAGTTTGGGTATGATTCGTTGGCTATTAGTGCTGTCGGAAATGATGCTTTGGGTAAGGAAACACTCGATGAATTCGATAAAAAAGGCGTAAAATACTTGATGCCAGAGGTCGATTATCAGACAGGAACGGTGCAGGTGGAACTCGACAGTGAAGGTATACCTACTTATGACATCAAAGAGGGGGTAGCATGGGATAACATACCGTTTACTCCTGAGATTGAAGAAGCTGCCAAGAACTGTCGTGCGGTATGCTTTGGCTCACTCGCACAGCGTAGTAGTGTAAGCCGCCAGACAATACAGAAATTCCTCGAAGCAACGCCAAAGGACTGTCTGAAAATATTCGACATCAACCTTCGTCAGAACTTCTATACAAAGGAGGTTATCACCACTTCGCTCCAGCATGCCAATATCCTCAAGATTAATGATGAGGAACTTGTGTTGATTGGTCGTCTTTTCGGTTATCCTGGTCTTGATATAGAGAATAAGTGTTGGCTCATCTTAGGGAAGTATAACCTCGATATGCTCGTGCTGACTTGTGGTGTCAACGGTTCGTATGTCTTTGCGCCAAACCTCAAGTCGTTCCAAGAAACGCCAGCGGTTGAGGTTGCTGATACCGTGGGGGCAGGTGATTCCTTTACGGGTGCTTTCACTTCAGCCATCCTTGCAGGCATGCCAATCACCGATGCTCATAAGTTAGCAGTGGAAGTTAGTGCGTATGTCTGCACGCAGAATGGTGCTATGCCAAAACTCCCAAAGAAACTACTGGATAGAATTAAGTAATTTATTCCTTTCTCTGATACGTGATATTGTTTCCGTGTGGGAAATATTTATTTATCGTACGTATCTTAACAGGCAAGGGATAAGTGGCATTTAGATAAAGTACATGGTCCGAATTGATTGAGTGAAGGATAACTTTTCTCGATTAATTCGGACTTTTTAGTGTGCTAGTCTTAGAGTCCTTAGGTTCTTCCGAAATATGGCGTGATAAACTAAAACGATTATATAATAGGCACACGGAGTCACGGAGGGGACGGAGGTAAACGCAATATCATGGAAGTGCCAACGGTACAAAGAGCGACGGAGGTGTAGCGTATAGATTCTTGATAACTATTTTGGGATAAACGCTTTGTATATAAATTGCTAATAGAATTGGTAAACAAACTCCGTGGCTCTATGCACCGACGGTGCCTCTGTTACTTCCATTGCTTTGTTTTAATAATCCTCCGCCCTAAAAACCTTGTTCTTTTTAATACTCGAAATCCAACGATAACGTTTTGAAAAATCATTACATGATTTTGGGTAAAACATCCATAAATAAGGCTAAAAGCACATGAAAAGGATGGGTTTGTAATAAGCAGGGTATCAATTAGTTATAAAGTAGTAACGTAAAAGGTGCTTAAATGGACTTCAAAAGGGCGTTAGTAAGGGTCTTGAAGGGCACCTTTTGCAAGTCAATAGGGCGTCTTTTGGAAGCGAAAAGAGCATGTATTGATTTCGAGTTAAGTGAAAATAATTTACAAATATCAGGTAAAATGGAATTAGTGATATGGTCTTAAAACATTGTATAAACCTTTATTCTAATTCTGAATACTAATCCTTCTGCAGTCTACATAGAATCCGTAAGTAGAGAAATGATGTCAAAAGATGTTCTTGAATGATCTGATAGAGTTTAAATAGAGCGTAAAAATTTATTAAAAGTTTACTCAAAAGTGAAAAATCTAACTATTAACACCTACCTTTGTATGGCTTTCTATTATGAGTAAATACAATTCTGGAGAGTGCTAAAGTTTTTTTCTAATAGATCATAAAGAGTTGTTATGGTAAAGGACGAGCTATTCAGACAGTGTCTTGCAGCGGTACCTGCAGAACAAAAAGCCCAATTTGAACTTTCTTTTGGGATTGCAGAACGTATCCATGAAGTGTTATCTAAGAAAGGATTAACACAAAAGGACCTTGCAAAACAACTACATAAACGTGAGTCAGAAATATCTAAATGGCTTACGGGAAGGCATAACTTTACAATGCAAACTATCGCTAAGATAGAAACTGCATTAGATTGTCAGTTGATTAAAATAGCGCAATAAAGACTATACAGAAGTACAGCTAAGGTTGGACTTCTGTATCTTTTAGCCTAAAATAATGAAAACCTAAAACCTATAAATATGACTTCAACATTTGTAAAAACGCTCTTGCCACTCACTGCTTTTGGATGTGTACAAGGCAATGCTGCGACTCCTAAAAAACAACAAAAGCCTAACATCATTTATATCATGTGTGATGATATGGGCTATGGCGACCTTGGTTGCTATGGACAGCAGTACATCCTTACACCGAATATTGACCGTATGGCAAGGGAAGGTATGCGTTTTACACAAGCTTATGCGGGTGCACCAGTGAGTGCTCCATCGCGTGCCTGCTTTATGACAGGACAACATTCTGGACATACGGAAGTACGAGGAAACAAGGAATATTGGGCACCAAGTAAGCCTATCTATTATGGAAAAAACCG
>FLSG01000006.1_pt2 | contig 19283 bp, 19 predicted proteins | sample 1550511 | NCBI WGS metagenome assembly FLSG01 (sample SAMEA4031768, study PRJEB14383) | metagenome | biome: human; feature: oral; material: saliva | place: Philippines | collected 2014
ACCTTGACATCGTTCGTACAAAACGTCTTTCATTAAAACCAATGGATAGTGAAGAAGCTGTTTTACAAATGAATATGTTAGGACATAACTTTTTCATTTTTGAAGATGCTGATACGACGGGGACAAGTATCGTTTATCGTCGTAAAGATGGGAAATACGGTTTAATTGAAACAGACTAATATTTAAACAAGCAAAGACTTCAGTCAACTGGAGTCTTTGTTACTTTTTGAAATTTTTACTAATATAAAGCTCATAGAATTGTTCTATGAGCTTTTTCATGTTAGATTATTAAAGTATATGAAAATCGTTGTTAAGCTTTCACAAAACGGTAGCAATCAAATAAAACAAATGCTAAAATATAGTGAAGACTTTCTAGTAAATGATAAGTAAATTAGTCATTTAAAAACAGTTTTCGCTGTTTTTAAATTGTTTTTAATAAAGGAGATTTTAATAAGAATGGCCAACTTTTTTAAAACATTGATTGAAAATGATAAAAAAGAAATCAAACGCCTCGGCCGTATGGCTAACAAAATCGAAGCGTTAGCGGACGAAATGAGTGCTTTGTCCGATGAAGAAATACGACAAAAAACAGATGAATTCAAGCAACGTTACAATAATGGTGAAACATTAGATGATTTGTTGACAGAAGCTTTTGCTGTTGTACGTGAAGCAGCTAAGCGTGTACTAGGTTTATATCCTTTCAGAGTACAGTTGATGGGTGCAATTGTTTTGCACGAAGGAAATATTTCTGAAATGCGTACTGGGGAAGGAAAAACATTGACAGCAACTATGCCTGTTTATTTGAATGCTTTATCGCAAAAGGGTGTTCATGTGGTAACTGTCAATGACTATCTGGCTTCTCGTGACTCTACTGAAATGGGCGAATTGTATAACTTCTTAGGACTTACGGTAGGTTTAAATGTTAACTCTAAAACCACAGAAGAAAAACGAGCTGCTTATTATAGCGATATTACCTATAGTACAAACAGTGAAATAGGTTTTGACTACTTAAGAGATAATATGGTGGTTTATCCTAATCAGATGGTTCAGCGTCCACTTAACTATGCAATCGTGGATGAGGTTGATTCGATTTTAATCGATGAAGCAAGAACGCCTTTGATTATTTCTGGACAGGCGGAAAAGTCAACAGCTCTTTACTTACGTACTGATAATTTTGTTAAACGTTTGAAAGAAGAAGATGACTATAAAATTGATGTACAATCAAAAACAATCAGTCTTACAGAAGATGGTATAGAAAAAGCAGAAGAGAATTTTGGCTTGGAAAATCTTTATGATATCGAAAATGCTGCTTTAACGCACTACTTAGATCAAGCCTTACGCGCAAATTATATCATGATCCGTGATAATGATTATGTCGTACAAGATGGAAAGGTCATGATCGTAGACCAGTTTACTGGACGTATAATGGAAGGGCGTCGTTATTCCGATGGCTTGCATCAAGCGATCGAAGCTAAAGAAGGCGTAGATATTGAAGATGAAACTAAAACAATGGCTTCAATCACCTTCCAAAACTTTTTCCGCATGTATAATAAACTTGCAGGGATGACAGGTACAGCTAAAACTGAAGAAGAAGAATTCCGCGAAATTTATAATATGGAAGTTATACAAATTCCAACAAATGAACCGGTAATTCGTGAGGATCGCTCAGATTTATTATATCCGACTTTAAATAGTAAGTTCAAAGCTGTAACGCAAGATATCAAAGAGCGTTACCGTAAAGGACAACCCGTACTAGTAGGGACTGTAGCTGTTGAAACTTCAGAGTTGCTTTCTAATATGTTAGATAAGGAAAATGTGCCCCATGAAGTTTTAAACGCTAAAAACCACTTTAAAGAAGCAGAAATTATTTTAAATGCTGGACAAAAGGGTGCTGTAACTATTGCAACGAACATGGCTGGTCGTGGAACAGACATTAAACTAGGACCCGGTGTTGCAGAAGTAGGTGGCCTGGCTGTTATTGGTACGGAGCGACATGAATCACGCCGAATCGATAACCAATTGCGTGGTCGTTCAGGACGTCAAGGAGATCCAGGGATTTCTCAATTCTACTTATCATTAGAAGACGATCTGATGAAGCGTTTTGGTTCAGAACGAATTAAAGTGTTCTTAGATCGGATGAAAGTTGATGACGAAGATGCGGTTATTCAAAGCAGAATGTTATCAAGACAAGTTGAATCAGCGCAAAAACGAGTTGAAGGAAATAACTACGATGCGCGTAAAAATGTTTTACAATACGATGATGTGATGCGTGAACAACGTGAAGTTATCTATGGACAACGGCAACAAGTGATCTTAGAAGATCAATCATTATCAAAAACCTTGATGCATATGGTAAAACGTACGATTGAACGGGCAGTTGCTGGTCATACTCAATTTGAAGAAAATCAATTGAACTATGAAGGTATTGTTGATTTTGCCGGAAGTGTTCTGGTAAATGAAGATGCAATCACCGTAGAAGATTTAAAAGGTAAGACAGCTCAAGAAGTAACAGATTACTTATACCAACTCGCTCAAGAAAAATTTGATGAAAAAACAGAACAGTTAAACAGCCCAGAACAATTATTAGAATTTGAAAAAGTCGTGATTCTACGAGTTGTTGATACGAAATGGACGGATCATATTGATGCGATGGATCAATTGCGTCAATCCATTGGTTTACGTGCCTATGGACAAAATAATCCTTTGGTTGAATATCAAAGCGAAGGCTTTACCATGTATGAAAACATGATCGGTGCTATAGAATACGATGTTACTCGTCTGTTTATGAAAGCTGAAATTCGTCAAAATGTACAACGTGAACAAGTTGCCCAAGGCGAAGCAGAACAAACAAATACAGAAAATACGAATAGCGCTAAAAAACGTCCTGTAAATGTGAAAAAAGTCGGACGTAATGATCCTTGTCCTTGTGGTAGTGGGAAAAAATACAAAAATTGTCATGGCAAAAAATAAAAACAAATAAGACTGGACAATATTGCCCAGTCTTATTTTGCGCAATGTAGCAAAAAATGGTATGATAGCCACGTTTGAAGAAAGAAGGTACATTCATGGAACTTACAGAAATCCGTAAACAAATTGATGAGATGAAAGAACAAATCGCTAGCTTTAGGGGGTCTCTTTGACCTTGATCAGTTAGAAGAAGATATTGCACAAGCAGAAAATCAAATGGCGGATCCTTCCTTTTGGGACGACCAGGTAAAAGCACAAAAAATTATTAATGAAAATAATCGTAAAAAAGAAACCTATGATAATTTTAATCACTTGGCTAAAGGAGTCGAAGATGCTGAAGTCTTGCTTGAAATGTTGCAAGAAGAAGCAGATAGCGACTTGGCTACTGAATTGGATGACAAAATGGCTAAATTACAAAAAGAAATGGCAGATTACGAACTGGCATTACTTTTAGATGAACCATACGATCGTAATAATGCCATTGTTGAACTTCATCCAGGTGCAGGGGGCACTGAGTCGCAAGATTGGGGGAGTATGCTGTTACGGATGTATACTCGCTGGGCTGAAAATCATCATTTTCAAATAGAAACGATTGATTATCAAGCAGGTGAAGAAGCCGGTATTAAAAGTGTGACACTTTTGATTAAAGGCCATAATGCTTACGGGCTTTTAAAATCAGAAAAAGGTGTACATCGCCTGGTCCGTATTTCTCCTTTTGATTCAGCTAAAAGACGTCATACATCATTTTGCTCGATTGAAGTAATGCCAGAAATGGATGAATCTATTGATATTGAAATCAATCCGGATGAATTGAAAATAGACACCTATCGTGCTAGTGGGGCTGGCGGACAACATATCAATAAAACAGAATCGGCTGTACGCATTACCCACTTGCCGACCGGTACAGTGGCGGCCAGTCAAGCGCAACGTTCTCAAATAAAAAACCGAGAACAAGCGATGAATATGTTACGAGCGAAATTGTATCAACAAGAACGCGAAAAGCAAGAACAAGAGCAAGCTGCACTACGAGGAGAACAGCTTGAAATTGGTTGGGGCTCGCAAATTCGTTCCTATGTTTTTCACCCATATCAAATGGTCAAAGACCATCGTACAGATCATGAAACAGGAAATACCGAAGCAGTTATGGATGGTCAAATTGATGAGTTTATCGATGCCTATTTGAAGATGGAATTAAACAATAAAGATTGAGAAAAGTTATTAAATTGAAAAGAAAATGTAACTTCAAGAAAAACCAATGAAATATTTACATGCTATAATGAAGCGGTGTGACTAAAAATGTTTAGGAGAGATAGCCATGATTGAAATGAAGGATGTAACCAAAAAATACTCGAATGGCACAGCAGCTATCCGTGGGCTTTCGATTTCGATCGACCAAGGGGAGTTTGTCTATGTTGTGGGTCCTTCTGGCGCTGGGAAATCAACATTTGTTAAATTGATGTATCGGGAAGAAAAACCGACTAGCGGCGATTTGCAGATTGCAGATTATGATTTGATGAAAATCAAAAATCGTGAAGTACCTTATTTACGTCGTGAAATTGGCGTAGTATTCCAAGATTATAAATTGTTGGAAAGAAAAACAGTTTATGAAAATGTTGCCTATGCTATGCAAGTGATTGGACGTAGACCTAGAGAGGTAAAAAAACGAGTGAATGATGTTTTAGAGATGGTCGGTTTAAAACACAAGGCTCGCGTATTTCCAAATCAGTTATCTGGTGGGGAACAACAACGTGTTTCTATTGCACGGGCGATTGTAAACACACCTCAAGTTTTGATTGCTGACGAACCGACGGGAAACTTGGATCCAGAAATTTCCTGGGAAATCATGAGATTATTAGATCGTATTAATGCCCAAGGAACAACCGTTGTTATGGCTACGCATAACAGAACCATTGTAAATACGATTCGACACCGAGTGATCGCTATTGAAAATGGTAAAATCATTCGAGACCAAGCGGAAGGGGAGTATGGATACGATGCTTAGGAATTTTTTCCAACATGTTTTAGAAAGCTTAAAAAGTTTACGACGTAATGGTTGGATGACTGTTTCTTCTGTTACGGCAGTAACTGTGACATTGACCTTACTGGGCGCGTTTCTTGTTATTATTTTAAATACTGTAAAATTAGCCCAAGATATGGAAAACAATGTCGAAGTGTCTGTTTACGTTAACTATGAAACAGACGAAGATGAGAAAAAAGAATTAAAAAATAATTTGGAAGAAATTCCTCATGTGGAATCCATTGATTTTTCCAGTAAGGATGAAGAGCTAGCAAGAGTTCAAGCTTCATATGGCGATTCTTGGGACTTATTTGATCAAGATAATCCTTTACTCGACGTCTTTATCGTAAAAGCTGATGATCCACAATATGTAGAAGATATCACTGAAGAGGCCAATGGCATGACTGAATATGTTCATGATGCTTCTTACGGTGAAGATCTTTCCGACAGGATTTTTAGCATTGCTCAAAGAACGCGGACTTGGGGCTTGATTGGTTCGATCGTTTTAATTATCGTAGCGATCTTTTTGATTTCTAATACAATTCGAATGACGATTCTCACACGGAAACAAGAAATTCAAATTATGCGCTTAGTAGGTGCTAAAAATGGTTACATCCGTTGGCCGTTCTTTCTTGAAGGTGGATGGATTGGTTTGATAGGGTCTATCATACCGATTATTTTAATGTATGCCGGGTATAATAAAGTTTATGAGCTCGTAAACCCAATATTAGAACGATCGAATTATAGCTTGTTACAACCAGGATCATTTAACTGGCAAATGAGTCTTTTACTTGCTGTTATTGGTATTGTCATTGGTTCGGTCGGCTCTGCATTTTCAATGCGCCGTTTCTTGAAGTTCTAGAAAAGAGAATATAAAAAAAGCAGCTGGAGAAATTTCCAGCTGCTTTTTTGCCTTATTGGTATTATAGTTCTTCATGAGTACGTGGGTCTTGTGCTGAAACTCGCGCATCTTTTTGATCTAAAGCAATGATTTGTTGCAGTTCGTCTGTTGTTAATTCAAAATCAAAGATATCGAGATTTTGCGTTTGTCTTTTTGGATTACGGGATAATGGTAAAGGAAGAGCACCAAGTTGATATTCCCAACGTAAAATAATTTGTCCCACATTTTTATGATATTTTTCAGCTAAATCAAGCAACAGTGGTAGCTCAGTAATAGGTTTGCTTAGCTTATGGTCAATACCACCTAGTGGGCTCCAGGCTTCTGTTAAGATCTGATGTTTTTTGTGATAGTCCCGTTGTTCGGGTTGGCTAAACAAAGGATGTAGTTCAACTTGATTTACAGCAGGAAGAACTCCGGTTTCTTTTTTTAATTTGTCCAGGTGTTCTGGCAAGAAGTTTGATACACCGATTGAGCGAATCAGCCCGAAACGTTGAGCATCGATCAGTGCTTGCCAAGCTTCGACATATTCATCATGCTCAGGATTAGGCCAGTGAATAAGATAAAGATCATAATAATCCAAACCTGCACGATATAAAGATTCTTGAATAGCAGAAATTGCTGCATGATACTTATGATGACGTCCAGGTAGTTTAGACGAAAGTAATAATTCTTCTCGTGGTACACTTGATTGCTTGACCGCTTGACCTAGTGTTCCTTCATTTTCATAATTATAACCAGTATCTAATAAGCGGTAGCCATGATCGATAGCAGAAGAGATTACGCGAATACCTTCTGAGCCTTTTAAGCCTGAAGTACCAAAACCAACGGCAGGTAGCAAGGTTCCATCACTTAGTTGAAATGTTGGTATTGACATCAATTATTCCTCCTTATTTAAATGTTACTATGTAATAACCGTATCGTGGGGAAAAATAAAAGTCAAATAAAGCAGTAACATGTGGACAAATAGGTTGGTTAAGAATAGGTAATAAGAGTTTCACTCCCCATGTTCGAGATATCGGGGAGTGTTTTTTGATAACAATCCCTAATATGCTAAAGATAGGTAAAAGATTTTAGAAACAATCCCTGACATTTGTAAAAAATCTTAAAAATATAAAAAATTAGAACAAAAATTGGCAAACATAGGGAGTAAATTGCGGATTTATTCCTTATGTTTGTTAGGATAGATAATGTTTCTTGAGAACACTCCCTGATATGCTAAAGATGGGGATTGTTTTTAGTTTTTCTAGCTATCTTTAAGGAATTTTTCATTTAAAAATTATCTATTAAAATTCTGTAATGACGGTTCAAAAATATAAAACGCTTTAATTCAGCAGAACAGTAAAATAAGGTTTTTAACTAAAATGAAATATGCTAAAATAAAGAAGATCATATTTGTCATTAGTCATGAAAACGGCAATTTTGTCGTATCACACGATTCTAATAAAGGAGTACACTAATGAAAAAAAAGTTAATGATATTGTTGACAATTTCTTTTACGATGGTCCTTTCTGGTTGTAGTAAATGGATCGATCAAGGAGAATCAGTAACAGCCGTTGGATCCTCTGCTTTGCAGCCTTTGGTTGAGACAGTAGCCGAAGAATTTCAACAAGATCGTCCCGGCCAATTTGTTAACGTTCAAGGTGGCGGAAGCGGGACTGGTTTGAGTCAAGTGCAGTCTGGTGCAGTGGACATCGGAAATTCTGATATGTTTGCAGAAGAAAAAGATGGCATAGATGCAAGTCAGTTAGTCGATCATCGCGTAGCGGTTATTGGTATTACACCTATTGTTAATAAAGAAGTAGGTGTAAAAAATTTATCTAAAGATGAATTGAAACAAATATTTCTAGGGGAAATCACTAATTGGAAAGAACTTGGTGGAAAAAATCAAGAAATTGTTATTTTGAACCGTGCTTCTGGTAGTGGTACTAGAGATACTTTTGAAAAATGGATACTTGATGATGAAAATGCAGTTTCCGCTCAAGAACAAGATTCAAGCGGAATGGTTCGGCAAATCGTCAGTGATACCCCAGGAGCAATTAGTTATATTGCTTTTTCTTATGTCACCAATGATGTGGATACCTTAGCCATTGATAACATTGAACCTACAGATGAAAATGTGACCACCAATGATTGGCCAATTTGGTCCTATGAACATATGTATACAAAAGGTGAACCTAAAGGCTTAACAAAAGAATTTTTAGATTATACTCTGTCAGAAGAGATACAAAAAAATCTAGTGGGAGAACTTGGTTATATCCCGGTATCACAGATGGAAGTTGAACGTGATGCTAACGGAGATATTGTAGAGTAGCATTTACATAAACTTTACAAACTTCATGTTAAACTTACAAGCTCTTCATTAAAAAATGATGTTGTAACGTTAGACTTAAAAGGGTAATAGGAAATAAGGAGGAAACCTTTTGGAAAACGTAAAAGAAGTGCTAACCAAAAAATCGAAAAAATCCAAGCTAGAACGACGTGGAAAACTACTTAGTTTTTTGTGTATTTCTATTATCGTACTAGTCGTATTATCCATCTTTTATTTTGTCGCTAGCAAAGGACTTGCTACTTTTTTTGTTGATAATGTAAATGTTATGGACTTTTTATTCGGAACAGAATGGAACCCTGGGCAAGTAGGTTCGGACGGGCAACCAATGGTAGGAGCGCTACCAATGATTATCGGTTCCTTTATGGTGACTTTTTTATCAGCAATCATTGCTACACCTTTTGCCATTGGCGCAGCGGTCTTTATGGTTGAAATTTCACCTAAAAATGGCCAAAAGTTTTTACAACCTGTCATTGAATTACTTGTCGGTATTCCTTCAGTTGTTTATGGTTTTATCGGTTTATCTATTATTGTACCTGCGATTCGTTATATTTTTGGCGGTACCGGCTTTGGTATTTTAGCTGGGACCTTTGTTTTATTTGTTATGATTCTACCAACGGTAACGACCATGACAGTAGATGCCTTAAAAGCTGTACCACGTCACTATCGTGAAGCTTCACTTGCCTTAGGTGCGACACGTTGGCAAACAATATATAAAGTGGTGCTACGAGCAGCAATCCCCGGTATTTTAACAGCAGTGGTTTTTGGTATGGCACGTGCTTTTGGAGAGGCCTTAGCTATTCAAATGGTTATTGGAAATGCTGCATTGATGCCGACTAGTTTAGTAACACCAGCCTCAACACTAACTTCAATTTTGACGATGGGTATTGGAAATACCATTATGGGAACTGTTGAAAACAATGTCCTTTGGTCTCTTGCTTTAATTTTACTATTAATGTCTCTGATATTTAATATAGCCATTCGTATGATCGGTAAGAAGGGAGCGATGAAATAATGAAAGCAAAACGTTGGGATAAAATTGCCACGGGCGTACTTTATACGATTGCTGCCTTCCTTGTTTTGATTCTTGCCTTCTTATTATTATATATACTCATTCGCGGCTTGCCTCATATTTCATGGGAGTTTTTAACCCAACCCGCAAAAGCCTACCAAGTAGGCGGTGGGATTGGTATTCAATTATTTAACTCTTTTTATTTATTGTTGATTACGATGTTAATTAGTTTTCCGATCTCTTTGGGTTCAGGAATCTATTTATCTGAATATGCAAAGAAAAATTGGTTAACCGATGTCATCCGGACTTCAGTAGAAATTTTAAGTTCTCTACCTTCTGTTGTTGTTGGTTTATTCGGCTTCTTGATTTTTGTTGTCCAGTTTCAGTATGGATTTTCCATTATTTCGGGTGCTTTAGCTTTAACTTTTTTTAATTTACCACTATTAACTAGAAATATTGAAGAATCCTTGAATGCTATCCATCATACACAAAGAGAAGCAGGTTTAGCTTTAGGACTTTCTCGTTGGGAAACCGTGTTGCATGTGATCTTGCCAGCAGCGACACCAGGTATTTTGAGTGGTGTAATCATAAGTTCAGGTCGTATTTTTGGAGAAGCAGCGGCTTTAATTTATACAGCGGGACAAAGTGCGCCTGCTTTGGATTTCACCAATTGGAATCCACTGAGTGTTTCAAGTCCGATTGGTTTATTCCGTCAAGCTGAAACATTAGCTGTGCATATTTGGAAAATAAATTCAGAAGGGACTATGCCTGATGGAGATGCAGTTTCTGCAGGTGCTTCAGCTGTTTTGATACTTGCAGTATTACTATTTAATTTTAGTGCACGCGCTGTAGGAAAGAAATTATATAAAAAGATAACATCTGCTTGATTGTCTACTATTTATTAGCCTTTAACTAAGGGAGTTTAAATCATTATGGAAGAGTATAATTTACAAGATAGAAATATCATTCAAATGAAAGATCAGGATACCATTTTGAATACAAAGGATTTACATGTCTGGTATGGAAATAACGAAGCGATTAAGGGCATTGATTTGGGATTTGAGAAAAATAAAATCACTGCTTTAATTGGTCCATCGGGTTGCGGAAAGTCAACTTACCTTCGTTCACTAAATCGTATGAATGACGAGATCCCCAATACAAAAGTAACAGGAAATATTATGTATAAAGAAGTTGATTTGAATTCAAAAGAAGTTGATGTCTTTGAAATGCGCAAACGAATCGGCATGGTTTTCCAACAACCCAATCCTTTTAGTAAATCTATTTACGAAAATATTACTTTTGCACTCGAACGCCATGGCGAAAAAGACAAGAAAAAATTAGAAGAAATTGTTGAAACTAGCCTAAAACAAGCAGCTTTATGGGATCAAGTCAAAGATTCTTTGCATAAAAGTGCATTAGCCTTGTCTGGTGGTCAACAACAGCGACTTTGTATCGCTAGAGCTATTGCCATGAAACCTGATGTTCTTTTATTAGACGAGCCGGCAAGTGCACTAGATCCTATATCAACGGGAACAGTGGAAGAAACGTTAATTCAACTTAAAGAAAATTACTCTATTATCATTGTAACGCATAACATGCAACAAGCTGCTCGTATTAGTGATTATACAGCCTTCTTTTATTTGGGAAATGTCTTAGAGTATGATGTGACACGTAAAGTCTTTACCCGGCCGAAAATAAAAGCGACTGAAGACTATGTTTCCGGACATTTTGGTTAGCTAAGAAGAAAGGATATAGACAAATGGCAGAAACAATTATAACAACAGAAAATCTCCATTTATACTATGGTCAAAATGAGGCATTAAAAGGTATCAACCTGATTTTGAATAAAGGTGAAATTACTGCTTTAATCGGTCCATCTGGTTGTGGAAAATCTACCTTTTTACGTTGTTTAAATCGTATGAATGATTTAATCCCCAATGTGACAACAACCGGTAGTGTTCTTTATAAAGGACAAGATATTTTTGGTCCTAAAACGGATACCGTAGAGTTGCGAAAAGAAATTGGTATGGTTTTTCAACAACCCAACCCTTTTCCATTTTCCGTCTATGAAAATATTACCTATGGTTTAAAATTAAAGGGGATAAAGGAAAAAGATGAGTTAGACCAAATTGTTGAAGAAAGCTTAAAGGCTGCTTCTGTCTGGGATGATGTGAAAGATAAATTACATGAAAACGCTCTGGCATTATCAGGCGGTCAACAACAACGTGTTTGTATCGCTCGTGTTTTGGCAGTAGATCCTGATATTATTTTATTAGACGAACCTACAAGTGCTTTAGATCCAGTTTCCTCGGGTAAGATCGAAAATACCTTATTGGAACTAAAAGAAAAGTATACGATGGTCATTGTTACGCATAATATGCCGCAAGCTTCTAGGATTTCAGATAAAACTGCTTTTTTCTTAAATGGTGATTTGATTGAGTTTAATAAAACAAGAAATATCTTTTTAGATCCGCAAGAAAAACAAACAGATGATTATATTTCTGGTAGATTTGGTTAAAATTTCATATAATAGAAGTTGAAAGGGTGAAAACATTATGTTACGTTCCCAGTTTGAAGAAGATTTATTGAATTTGCATAATCAGTTTTATGAGATGGGGATGCTGGTTAGTGACGCAGTCTCTAAATCCGTTACTTCTTATATCACACACGATAAAGAACTAGCAAAAGAAGTGATCGACAATGACGAACATGTAAATGAACATGAAGTAAAATTGGAGAAAAAAAGCTTTGAAATGATTGCTTTACAACAACCTGTTACGACTGATTTGCGTACAATTATCACGGTTATGAAAGCCAGCTCTGATTTAGAAAGAATGGGAGATCATGCGGTTTCTATTGCTAAATCTACAATTAGAGTGAAAGGAACAACACGTATCTCAGAAATTGAAAAAATCATTTCTGAAATGTCGGATTATATAAAAAAAATGGTAGACAATGTTTTGATCGCTTATGTTAAAACGGATCAAAAAGATGCTAGAATGATCGCCAAAATGGATAAGCAAATCAACCAATATTATCATGAAATCTATTCTAGTACTATTAAAACCATGCAAGAGCAACCGGAGACAGTTGTTAGCGGAACTGATTATCTAAATGTTGCGCAATATTTGGAACGTATAGGAGATTATGTGACAAATATCTGCGAATGGATTGTTTATTTAGCAAGTGGAAAGATTACGGAACTCAATTCAAATCGACAAATCGATGAACCGTAAAAAGAGAGGCCGATTCTAAAGAGTCGGCTTCTTTTTAATGAAATGAAAAAATTGGTACCTAAGACCTATGATAATTTAAGGAAAAAAAGGCATAATAGTATTGTAAGGAAAAACTTTTGAAGGAGGCAATTTTCCATGACTGAAAGAGAACGAATTATGGACTTAGTGAAAAAAGGTGTACTTTCCACGGAAGAAGCCTTGGATCTGTTAGAAGAGATGGCTAAAGAAAAAGATGAAGCACAAATTCAAAAAGACGACGATAGATTAAATGCACAAAAACAAGCAGAACAACAAACAGATGCTGACACATCATTTGAACAAGCTACCAAAGACAAAAGTGCGGCGGATAAAAAGCGCCTAGAAGAAATGTTAGATGAACTAGCAACTAGAGCCAATAAAGCGTCTGCCGAATTGGATGAAGTAAACGCTGAAATCAAAGGCGTTAAAGAAGAAATTGCAGAAAAAAGAGAAGAATCGATGCAAATCGATACAAAAGAAGAACTAGATGAATTAGACGAAGAAGATCATACTAGACGAGAAGAATTAAAAGGAGAAATTGATGAGCTGCAAGCTTCTTTAGGTGAGCTAAATGAAGAACGTGGCCATTTAGAAGAAAAATTAAAAACGATCCGAAAAGATCAATGGCAGCAAAAGAAAGAAAAATGGAATGAAAAAATGGATATTCCGGACGATTGGAAAGAACAAGCCGGTGAAACATGGAATCAGTTCGGCGGGAAAATGGCTGAAGCTGGTAACCAGTTAGGAGATTTTTTAAAGAAAACATTTGACAATGTCTCCGAAACAGTTAATGAAAATGTTGAATGGAAAGATATCAACCTTCATGTGCCAGGTGTTTCTACGACGAAGTTTGAAAAAACTTTTGAATTTCCACAATCTGAAGCAAGTATTCTAGATATTAAAGTTGCTAATGGCAGTATGACATTTAATATGTGGGATGAAGATGATATTAGAATCGATGCTAAGATCAAATTATATGGAAAAATGGACGCCGCTACCCCTGAAGAAGCATTTGAACAACGTAGTCAGATTGTAGAAGATGGAGAACGTCTATCATTCCAAGTGCCGAATAAACGCATTCGTTGTGATTTAGTCTTTAATTTACCAAAACGAACTTATGACCATGTTTCAATTAAGTCGTTAAATGGTGCGATCAATATTAATGAATTAGATGTAAAAGATATTTATCTAAAAACAACGAATGGTCAAATCGATATTGCCTCTATCAACGCAACTATGCTGGAAATTGAAGGCGTACATGGCGCAATTAATGTAGCCGATGGAAAAATCATCGACTCAGTCATTGAAACCGTCAATGGAAATGTGACAATGAATGCTAGTCCGCAAAATATTGGTGTTTCCATTGTAAATGGTGATATTCGTTTAACCTTGAACGAAGATAAGGTAAATCGTTTAGATGCAAATTCAATTAACGGAAATATCAAAGTAGCCTTTCCAGCACAATTAGGTTTAGAAGCGAAAGCTAAAACCAACCTAGGATCCATCAATAGTCGTTTATCAGATTACGAAATCATACGACAAAAAGATGAACGAACGAATCAATTGCTACATTTCCGTCGTAGAAAAGACCCTACTGCACAAGTTGATTTAACTACGACTACGGGAAATATTTATTTGAAAGATTCTGGGAAATAAGTGTAAAATAGAGTTAAGGATATTTATTTGAAGGTGGTGACTGGTGTGAAAAAGAAATTAACAAAGTCAAGAAATAATGTAGTACTAACAGGTACACTAGCAGGAATTGCAGAATATTTTAATATCGATCCAACGATCGTTCGTATTATTTATGTTTTTATTACGTTAACAGGAATTGGTGCCCCCGTGTTCTTATACATTGTGATGGCCCTGATTATTCCGGGAGATCATTCAAAACGCGGCGGCTATTATCATAAAAATTCTGGGAGTCAGCAAAGACAACGTAAAGAAGCAGAGAAAGTGGATGAAGACGACTGGAGTGATTTTTAGTGAGCTATTTTGAGCGACTTATCGTAAATATGCTGACTTTTATCAGCTTATCGGTATTGCTGCCGCAAATGGTTCATGTTCAGAGTTTTTTGACAGCACTTCTAGCAAGTTTTGTCTTGTCAATTTTAAATCTGTTGATCAAACCCATTTTGACACTTTTATCTCTTCCACTAACGATTTTGACTATGGGGCTTTTCAGTTTTTTGATTAATGCTGTGATGCTGCAAATGACGTCAAGCTTAGTTGGACCAGATAACTTTGGCTTTTCGTCATTTGGTGCTTCTTTATTAGTTGCAGTGATTATGTCGGTGGTCAATTTAATTGTGACCGATCATAATATGCGTAAATATGTAAAATAAAAATAACCGTTTATTTGGATATTTTCAAATAAGCGGTTATTTTTAACTATAAAGGAAGTATATCTTTTGAAGAGGGAAAGAAGACTATTATAAAGGCTTTCCTCCCCATCTTCCATTTAGTATACTGAAATTATGAAGAAGAATATCCTGGAAAAGAAGGGTTAGTAAAAAAGAATTACTGACCTAGGTATAGCAAGGAAAGGTTAGTAAATGATATTTTCTTAAATTATGATGAAAGTAAAACTAGAGGAAGATTGAGGAAGAAGACCTAGAATTATCAAAACTGCGTACTTTCATGTATCGATGAATTTAAAAAACTACGTTACCCATCTTTTTATAAAAAGTTAACGTAAAATTTACATAGATTGTCCAAAGCTTTACATAAAATTTATCTGTGATTTACATTGGCTTGTTAAGCTTAAGTTGTCAAAGGAAAGAATGACAATTTAAGCTTAATTTTTATAGAAGAAAGGGGAACAGTTTTCATGAAAAAATTGACCAGTATGTTCTTAGTAGCTGGGATTTTATTAGCAGGTTGTGCTGGAGGAAATGCGGAAAATGGTGCTGGTGCAAACCAAACGGGTGATTCTTCCCAGGGGCAAAATAAAATTGTTGCTGTTGGCTCCACTGCCTTACAACCATTGGTAGATGCGGGCCAGGAAGAATTTACACAGGAAAAACCTGACTATAATATTTCTGTTCAAGGTGGCGGAAGTGGTACTGGACTAAGTCAAGTAGAAAGTGGCGCAGTTACAATTGGAAATTCTGATGTATTTGCTGAAGAAAAAGAAGGTGTTGATGCAGATAAATTAGTCGATCATAAAGTGGCTGTGGTAGGTATGGCACCTGTCGTTAATAAAGATGCAGGAGTAAAGGAATTATCCAAAGAAGAGCTGATTGATATTTTTACAGGAGAAATTACAAATTGGAAAGAAGTAGGGGGAAATGATCAGGAAATTTCAGTGGTCAACCGCGCTTCAGGAAGCGGCACGCGAGATACATTTGAGAAATGGGCGTTAGATGGTGCTGAAACGGTTCAAGCACAAGAACAGGACTCTTCAGGAACTGTAAAAAAGATTGTTGCCCAAACACCAGGATCAATTAGCTACTTGGCTTTATCATATCTTGATGATTCCTTACAGGAATTAGCCATTGATGGTGTAAAACCTACAGAGGATGCTATAAAAACGAACGACTGGGAAATTTGGTCTTATGAGCATATGTATACGCAAGGGGAACCAGATCCAGAGGTTAAAAAGTTTCTTGACTATATGGTTTCAGAAGGTATTCAAAATGGGCCCGTCAAACAGTTAGGCTATCTACCAATTACAGAGATGCAGGTAGAACGCGATGCGCAGGGTGAAGTAAAAGAAATAAAATAACAATAAAAACGCAAAAACCAAGCAGTCAAAAAGTTGCTTGGTTTTTTGCTGTAAATCACAGCGATTCAGCGACCAAAGGAAGCTGAGAGCTGATGATGAACAGTACTAGAGCGAGCGCAAGCGAGGTGTAGTGTCCGAATTATTTGATCGCAAGTTATAAAAAGGGTAAGCGAACGATAAATGTGGACCCTAAGCCTGGATAACTATCGATTTTTACTTGACCGCCCAAAATTTCACTATAGTCTTTTACAATGGCTAAGCCTAAACCATTTCCGCCAGAATTGCGAGCACGTGCCTTATCTATGCGGTAAAAACGTTCGAAGATACGCTCTTGTTCTTGCTGACTGATACCAATGCCAGTATCTTCTACCGAAAGGATTAATTCGTTATCTTCCTTATAAAAATGAATATTAATTTTACCTTTAGCTGAAGTATAATGAATCGCATTTTCAATTAGATTTTTACAGATGGCTGTAAATAACTCGATTTTGCTATTGAAAATGAGATCTTTAGGACCATTGATTGACAATTGTAAATCTTTTTCTTGAATGACTGTATGATAATCATCAACAATCTTTTCAAGGAGATTTGCTAGATTTATCGGGGTGATAACATAGTTTGTATCAGAGCTTTTTGATGATTCTATAATTTCTTGAACTAAATCTTGCAAGCGATAAGCATCTTTTTGCATAATTTCTAAAAATGATTTAAGCGTTTCAGGGTCATCCTTTGCACCGTCAAGCAAGGTTTCAGTAAAACCAATTAGAGAAGTGACTGGTGTTTTAAGCTCATGGGAAACATTTCCAATAAAGTCATTCTGTAGTTTTTCTAACTGAGAAATGCGGGTCATATCATAGGAGATACCAAAAATATAAGCAGTATCTTGGAACAACCGAATCGTTACATCCAATAAATAATTTGTATCCGTAGTCCTTATTTTCTTATTTATCAGCTTTGAATCATGGGTCTGATAAATCATTTGGATTAATTGCGGATCTGTAATCACAGTAGTAAAGGGTTGGTTGATTTTTTGAGCATTAATATTTAATTGTTGTTCCAGTATTTCATTAATAAATATAACACTTCCTGTTTCATCAATGATAAATACACCTACGATCAAATCATTCAATAGGGTATAAAATTGTCTTTCAGAAGTAGTAAAAGCATAATAAGTATCGCTCATTTGCTTACTTAAAGTATTAATACTCTGGTAAAGTTCTTGCCAGCCAGGAGAATTTTGCAGAATCTTTTTTTGCTGTTCGGGTTCCTTAATCATTTGTTTGATCACAGGCAAGATCGTTTCTACAGGCCGATTTTGTCTACGTAAAATACTTAGAATAATCAGGGATAGTATGAGCCAAAAAACAAAGTTAACCAAGAAAATGGCTTGTTTCATTTGTTTTGCTTCAGGCAAGAAGTTTTTAGTAGGTTCTGCCATACGGATGATTTGCGTAATTTCTCCGTTTTCTTTTACGGGAATAGCTACATATAAAACTTCTTGTTCTAATGTCGGACTCCTGCGTACCGATTGTCCTGAAGCATTTCCTTCTAATACAGCTTTTACTTCAGGACGTCTAGAACGGCTGCCAGAAAGTTCAGTATCAAAGGTGTCAAAAACAATTTCTCCCGTTTTTGTTAGTTGAGTAATTCTTTCATCTGAATCTTTTACATAATCTAAAGCCGTCTCAGTAAAATCTTCATTTTCATTCCTGGTTAAACGAATAAAAGAAGAAGTTTTCTGTCGCAAAAAATCTTCGTGTTGACTTAAAACCTGTTGATCATAAAAATTACTAATAAGTTGCCAGCTAGCAAAAAATAGAAATAATAAAGCAATCAGCCATATAATATATTTACCTTTATTTTTAATCATAGAGCTTACTCCTGAAACTTATAGCCAAAGCCTCGAACAGTCTGAATATACTTAGGGTGCTTAGGATCTTCTTCAATCTTTTCTCTTAAATGACCGATATGAACATCCACAATTCGGTTTTGTCCAGCAAAATCAAAATGCCAAATACGATCAAGTAAAGTATCACGAGAAATGACACGTCCTTTTCTTTTCATGAAGTATACAAGCAGTTCAAATTCTTTTGGCGTTAATTCGATTGCTTCCTCATTTACAGTTACTTGATAATCATCCATATTACAAACGATATTTCCGGCTCGTAAAATCTCAGAAGCTTCTTCATCATTACTTTGTACTGACCGTACTTCTAGTCGACGAGAGATTGCTTTGATGCGTGCTATAACTTCTCTAGGGCTAAAGGGCTTGGTTAAATAATCATCTGCACCAATTTCTAGACCTAAAATTCGATCAATTGATTCATCTTTTGCGGTTAAAATTAAAATAGGCGTATCAATTTTTTCTTGTCTTAATTTTTTCGTCAAATCGATACCGTCGATAAAAGGAAGCATGACATCTAAAATAATAAAATCGAAAGTTTGATTTGTTGCTAACTCATAAGCTTTCTTTCCATCTTCAGCACTGGTTACTTGATAACCAACTTTCTCCAGGTTAAAGGTCAATAAAGTAACAATGGAAGGTTCATCATCAACAACTAAAATTTTTTTCATAATATACTCCTATTTTTGCATATATAGTAAAGATAAGCCGAAGTATGGCTTACCTTATTTTAGCATGAAGAGGGACAAAAAACTATTGAAGAATATCTTAAATGTGCATGTAAAATTCATTTCTCAACTTCAATCCCCATCACAGTCAAATGACCATTACCGATTAATTTAATCACTAAAGCAGCCAACTCTTCTGAGGTCATTGCGCCATCGTTTTGAATCCACCAATGCAGGGTGCTGATGTAGATAGCAGACATGAATTCAATGATGAAACTGATAGGAATTTCAACATCGTTTTCAGTTATACGTAAACAGTCAAAAATATCAATATATTTTTCATAGATAATGTTTGCAAGTTTTGCGCGGAAAGTTTCTAATGAGCTGCCGCTTAAAATGATCATAAAAAAATCTCGATTATCATAAATGACATCATCCTGAATGATTTATAAATTTTTCCCAGAATCATTCAATCCTTGGCATGTGCTTTTTTCTAAAGGTTGAGTTG
>FLSG01003599.1_pt1 | contig 19170 bp, 16 predicted proteins | sample 1550511 | NCBI WGS metagenome assembly FLSG01 (sample SAMEA4031768, study PRJEB14383) | metagenome | biome: human; feature: oral; material: saliva | place: Philippines | collected 2014
TCATAAGATTTGTGCATTTTTACTCGGTACGTTATGATAAAAAGGTATAGTAATTTAATTATTTTTAAAGAGGAGTGAAATTATGGATACTGGTATTACTGCTTTAGACAATTTACTAGCATCATTACCAGCAATCGTAGCTGGAATTGTATTACTGATAGTCGCATGGATTGTTGCTTCTATCTTGAAAAATATCCTAGCAAAGGGACTTAAAAAAGTTGGCTTTAGTCGCCTGCTTACAAAATGGGGAATGGCAAAATCGGAAGAAAATGCCAATTCGGCCATTGATAGCTTAGCAAAAGTGGTTTATTACATTGTTTGGCTAGTCTTCTTGCCGGGTATATTTGAAAGTTTTGGTGTTCCTGCTATTGGACGTCCAATTCAAACAATGTTGGACACAGCACTAGCTTACTTGCCTAATATCTTTGGTGCTATTATTATCTTAGTGATTGGTACAATAGTTGCACGTTTTGTAAGAAGTGTCGTTTACAACTTATCAGTTGCTGCCAACATCGATTCTTATGTAGCTAAGTTCTTAGGTACAAATGAAGAAGATCAAGAAGTTGAAGAAAAGAAAGATACATTAGCTTCTGCTTTAGGCGGAATTACTTATTTCTTGATTATTATTCCAATTGCGTTGATTGCACTAGAAACATTGAACATCAACACAATTGCTGAACCTATTAGTTCAGTTCTTAATACTATCTTAGCTGCTATTCCGCATATCGTGGTAGCTGCAGTATTGCTTGGTGTTGGTTTAGTTCTTGCAAAATTCTCTGGCCAAGTTGTTGGAGATTTGCTTAAGGGCACTGGAATTAACAAATATTCTAAGACCATCGAAGATAACACAAATATGTCATTTGACTTAGCTAAATTATCTGGTCAAATCGTTTCATTTGTTGTTGGTTTACTATTCTTTGTTGAAGCGTTGAATGCACTACAATTAGATATCTTAAACATGGTAGGTTCAGCAATCATCGCTTATATTCCTAACTTGATCATTGCTGCAATTATCCTAGTTGCCGTATTTGTCGGTGGCGATTTTGTCGGCAATGCAATCAGCAAAGCAACAAAAAGTGGCTTAGCTGGTGCAATCTTCAAATTCGCCCTAATTATCTTTGGTATCTTTATGGCATTAGAACAATTAGACTTTGCAACTGCTATTGTACAACAAGCATTTGTATTGATCTTAGGTGCCGCAGCTGTCGCATTTGCCATTGCCTTTGGTATTGGCGGACGTGACTTTGCTAAAAGACAATTAGACAAAGTAGATCAAAAAATTGATTCTGAAAAAGATAAATCAGACAACGAATAAAACTTTTCTTAAGAGTTAAAAATTGAATGATTAAATATTTAACCACAAACGTTAAGTAGTTATTTACTTAATGTTTGTGGTTTTTATTGAGCAGAAGCTAGTCAGCAATAATTCGTTACATTATTGAGGAAGGTTCAGCTCGTTCTTTCCTCAGTATTTTTTATTGAGGAAAATTTTTGTTATTCTTTACTCGTTTTCAAAATATTGAGTAATCTTTCATCTCATTCGTTACTCAATTTTCCTGGTTTTTGTCTATTTAGCTGTTTTTCTGGCTTTTTTGAGTAATTAAATCTTGTTTCATTACTCAATACTTTTTTGTTGAGTAATGTTCTTGCTATTCTTTACTCATTTTACAGATATTGAGTAAAACTTTGCTATTTTATTACTCAATATCGTAAGTAAAAATCCTCTATTAAAAATTGTAGATACTCCTGCAGTTTTGGAGGGTATCTAAAACTTTTCTAGCTATCCTGAACTAAATCTCCTACAACTTTCACACGTAAACGTGTCGCATTGTCAGGGTGATAGGCCAAAGGAATTTCTTCAACTTCTACCAACTCGATTGTCCCTTCAATTGCGCCAGCTTTTATTGCTTGTTCATCAGCATTTTCACGAGCATCTTGTAAAGCTTTTTCACGTTCAATTTGCGAATAAATATAGATCTTTTCATACTGACCACCGATTTGAGAGATTGAAGCACCAATGGCGTTTGCCACAGCACCTTTTTCATCACGAAAGATCTCTTTCACACCCTTTAATTCTTGTGGAATAATGACACTTCCTCCGCCTACCAGAATCAAGGTTACATCACCAGCGCTGGTTTTCATTCGATCAATCGCTTCTTCTGTCATTGCGCCGATTTTTGTATAAGCTTTTTCCGCAAAAGCAGTGTCGATATGTGCAACATTTGCAGGTTCTCCAATTTCAATTTTTCCTAAGCGAACCGCAATGTCGGCAGCAGTTAAAGTATCTCCACCAAAAACCATAGCTTTATCTACTAACTGATAACCCACACTATCAGGTCCTACAGTCACATCGCCGTCTGCTGTTTGACGTACAATAGAGCCACCGCCTAATCCAATCGATACGATATCAGGCATCCGAAAGTTGGTACGCACACCTCCCACATCGACCGCAACAGAAGATTCGCGAGGAAATCCATCGGCAATTACACCAATATCAGAAGTTGTACCGCCAACGTCTAATACAATAGCATTTTCTAAACCTGCTAAATAAGAAGCACCACGTATACTATTAGTTGGACCACATGCAATAGTCAAAATTGGAAATTCCCGTGCATAGTCAATGGACATTAATGTGCCATCATTTTGACAGAGGTAAACTTCGGCATCTGAAACACCCTCTTGTAGCAAAGCTTTTTCAAAGCCATCACTTGTCGCACGCATCACTTTAAATAAAGCAGCGTTTAAAATAGTTGCATTCTCTCTTTCAATCAATCCCACAGAGCCAATCGTAGAAGATAAGGAAACCGGGATATCTTCTCCTAAAATTTCCTGGGCTAATTCTCTTACGTGGAATTCTTGCTCATTTTTCAAAGAGGAGAATACTCCTACAACAGCAATTGATTCAACTTTTCCTTTCCAGCTTGTTAAAAGATCACGTATTTCTTGTTCATCAAAATTTGAAAGATTTCTTCCATCAAATTCATAACCGCCTTTAGAAAAAGCGTAAGTTTTAGATAATTGCTGCACGATGCTATCAGGCCAAGCGGTAAAAGGAGCAACAGAGGCAGTTGCTGGATAACCTAAGCGAAGCACGCCTACTTTAGCTAATTTTTTGCGCTCTACAATGGCATTTGTACACTGAGTTGTTCCTAACATTGCATGAGTTACTGCTGCTTTATTAATTTTTGATTCTTTAAGTACTAAATGTAACGCTTGAAAAATACCACTTTCGATGTCTTCGGTTGTAGGATATTTGACACTATGAATCAGCTTTAAATTTTCATCTAAAATGACAGCGTCTGTGTTTGTTCCACCAACATCAATACCGATTTTATATTCCATTATTGGCCTCGCTCCTTTCTTACTAATTCTTCAACAGGGACATAGTCATAATCATAACCAAAATAACGGGGGCCTACTGTTTCAATCCCTTTCGCACTACGCCACTGCTTGTTACATGGTAAAGCTAATAGACGTACACGTTTTCCATATTTTAGACTTTCTGTGGTTACTGGAGTCAAAGTTTCCAAATCTACTAAACAAATAAGATCTGGCGTTAATACCAAAGGATGTCCATTTTTTAAAGCAATCAAATTTTCATTTTGGATATATACATTAACTTCTTCACCTGTATATTCAGCTAGGCCTTCAATAATCACTTTGCCTCGATTAAAGCCACCTTCAGTCCCTCTTAATACATCGACTATTTTTCCAGTAAACAAGTCGTAGCCACCCGTAATATCCAATATCTTTTGTAACTTAGCTTGATTATCTTTTTCATTAGAACGAATAATACGACCTAATTTCTCTGAAAGAGAAACAATATTAGCTATTCCAGAACGTTTGAGTTCAGATCCGGAAGAAGGATAATTACTAATCAAGGTACTTGCGCCCATTTCCACCGTAGCTGTTCGTGCTAGGCGTTCAGCCCAAACATTATCCACTGTTTCAATAATACCAATATTCCCCTTCTCATCTGTTATTGCCATAGGTGTAGAAGAAACACCATTTAAATGAAAAGTGACCATTTGTAACTCTGGAAAAGCACGTCCCATACCGTCACAATCAATCAAAGGCAAACCTAACTGAGCAGCTACAATAATAGGTATCATAGAATTCACCCCACCTGCTTCCATTGGAAAGACGCCTTTAATTTCTTTTCCTAAGTATTTTTCCAATTTTTGAAATACTCGAACAAATTCATCTCCCTTAGGAAATTTTTCCACTAAAACACTAGGCGCCCCCATCATAGCTGCAGGTGCATACATTGCACTTTCGTCAACTTCATCAGGAGAAATTAGATGAGCCGGACCGTATTCATTAATCGCTGAAAGAGCCATCATTTTACCAATATACGGATCGCCACCGCCACCAGTTCCTAATAAAGCTGCACCCACCGCAATATTTTCAACTGCTTCTGCATCAATTTTAACCATTCTTTTTCCTCCAGTATATTCTATTTATTTGATCTAATCATCCATACTTCTTACCGCTTTTTTTCCTATAACTTTATAACTTACATAATAAATAATAAATGAGATAACAACTCCGATTAGCGGCTGATTTATTAATTTTGGAGCATTCGGGAAAAACTCTAAAATTACTGGTAAAGCTGCAATTGCAGCCCCAATAAACCAAGAGATTACTCCTAACCAATTAATATTAGGGACTTCCTGCCATTTTGCAGCATTGCCTTTTTGAATAACCCAATAAGAAGCGATCATTACTCCTGCAACTGGTGGAATCATAGCTGATAACACATTCATTATTGGTACAAAATAATCTAAAATCCCGATAGCGGCAAGTACTGTTCCTAAGGCACCAGCAATAGCTGTCGCCATTGTTTCTTTCTTCTTAGGAATATTAAAAACATTAACAAGTGCAATACCTCCGGAAAAAGCATTCACTGCATTCGTTGTCCAAGTCGCCAACAGCATAGCGATCACACCGATGAGTGGAAAACCTAACTGGGTAAAAACAGAAATGATATCAGCAGTATCTGAAGTAACACCAAAGATAGCTCCCGCTGCAATCATCAAAATGCCAGCAGGTAAAACGCCGATAAAGGAAGCTTTAGCAACTCCCGCTCGTTTTCGCACATATTGCGAATAATCCCCGGCGATAATCGCTCCTAAAGCAAAAGAGCCAATGGTTACTGAAACCCCTGTTAAAAATGGCATATGCGTTGCTGGCTGATACTCTACAATCGCTGACCAACCACCGCCCATAAGCGAAACAGCAATTGCATAAACAATAACAATAAATAAAAAGGGAACAGCAATATAATTTAACCAACTAAGTAATTTAATCCCAAAAATAGCGGATAATAACATCACAATTCCCCAAATCAAACTAGAAAGCCAAACAGGAAGTGTAATATCATATAATGCTAAAAATTGGGAAAAGGCAACACCTGCGACGTTTGCTTGTAGTCCAAACCAACCTAAACAAGAAATAGCTAATATAATTGCAATAATTTTTCGCGCACCTTGTTCTCCAAAAACTTGAGAGGCAACTTGAACTGTCGGACGTCTTAAATCAGAACTTTGAATTCCTTGAAAAATCATTCCCATAACGATAACACCATAGCCTACAAGTGCCGTTAGAACGGCACCACCAAAAGTCATGCCACTTATTAACGTCCCACCAAGTAATAGCCCTGGCACACTAATCATTGAACCAATCCAAATAAAAGCTAGACTTTGCCAAGACTGTTCTTCTTTTCTTTCTTTCATAAAAATCTCCCCCGCTTCACTCGAATAGTTTTTCGAGAATAGCTGCTATTATACAAAATACATCTATCTTTGTATTTATCTTAAATAGAAAAGAAAAAAGAGATGTTTTGTCAAAATTGACAAAATACCCCTTTAATCCATTCGTTTTTTTGCACTTTTTAATAAACGCCAAATAGCAATTGCCCGATAATAAGTTAAACTTTCAGGAAGTTTAGTGACTGAATAATGTACAAGTTCATTAATACGTTTAATCCGATACTTTATAGTATTCATATGCACAAATAGTAGATCTCCCGCTTTTGCATAGCGGCTTTGCGCATCCAATAAAAAAACAGCCAACGTATCTAGTAATTCCTCTTGTTTAGATAATGGTTGCAAGGCAAATAAGGCTTGATCGATCGATTTTTCCCCTTCAGCAATGGTTTTTTCACACTCAGCTGCAAATTGAAAATGTAACTGGGTAAAAATCTGTTGTTCAGGATATAGAAACCTTACTTGTTCTAAATACTTTTTCATTTTCATATAAGCAGCTTGCACATCACTAGTTGTATCCATTCCTAAAAACTGGACAATAAGTACTTTTTTATTCAAATCTTGCAAAACTTCCGCTGCAATCGAAGAGAAGTCCTCATTTGTTTTTCCATCATCCATAAATACAGCGATCGTTTGCTCAAATGGTTCAACAAGTAATACATTAAAACGTAAAGACAGTTCTTCTTTTAATTGTTTCATTACATCACTGCGCTCCGCAGTTTCTTGTACATGTACAAACCAGACATTCGAGATCGTCCCAACATCTATATGTAAAATAGCTCCTAGTCTGCGCATCTTTACACTTTCATCGTTTAAAATCGCTTTGACTAATTCTTGTGTATTAACCGCTTCATAATTTTGTCCCCATAAGTTCATAAACATTTGAACGACTTCTGAAGTTTGTTCGACCATATTTTCTGTTAATGGTTGGTTTTCTTTGAACATATACAAATGGATCGATTCCATACCATTATGGAAAACCGCTCGTTTAACAACAGAAACTGTCCCTTTTTCTTGAATATTTGGACCTGTCGTTTGCACAATCATATCGTCCAAATCAAGTGTACTAATACTAGGCCATGTCCCCGCGTTAATGATTTGATCTCTAACATCGGTTAGTACGATTGAACTTCTTGTACGATCCGTTAACATTTTCAGCATAGTATCCACATTACGTTGGTTAGTAGGTAGATTAGAAATCTGTTCTAGCATCTGTTTGGAAAAACTCGTCTCTTCCATTTCTTGTTTAACAATTGCTTCAACCACTTCATAGATCACTTCACTGTAACGTAGAGAAGGCTCTCCCGTGGGCATAACGATCAAAGGAAAATTAAGTTCATCGCATATTTCAATCAATTGCGGATCGATTTCTGGAATAAAAACACCTACGTAATAAAGAATCAAGCCAATTTCTCCTTCATGTTGCAAGTGTTGGATCATCCTTACTTGTGCCTTAACATCATGCGCAATGGTCATTAAACCACTAATCACAATTTCACTGCCATATTGATCTGCCTGATTAAAAAGTTCTTTTTTTAACTTCGTAACATTCGATTGTTCCAAGACGGTAATTGACGAAACTTGTTTTTTTAATCCTTCTTTCCCTGCCACAACCTCTGCTTCTCTTAATGAAGGTAAGTTTAAAAGACTTTGAAATGCCACACTCATCTTCTCTCCCTCCTTCCTTAGTTTGTCCGTTATTGTAGCATTAGAAACAAAGAAAGTCATGAAATAAGTGTTAGACAATTCAAAATTTTCTTTTTTTATAAGTTAGTTTTAACTAGTATTTTATTAACCGTTTTTGTTATTTTATAAAAATAGCACCCGCAAAAGTTAGATTTTTAGACCAGCTTTTGTGGGTGCTTCAATTCATTATTACTTTTTTCAGCTTGCAATAGATGTTTCTTTAAAAAACGCATTTAACAATTCACGGATCTCATCTGTCGATTCTGCCTCCATCAATTGTGCTCGCAAATCGCTAGCGCCTGGAAATCCCTTGACGTAAATTTTAAAGAAACGACGTAAGCCCGCCACTGGACGAGGCACTGATTCGCTATATTGATCCTGCAGATCAAGTTGTAAACGCAATAAATCGATATATTCTTGAACGCTATGTTCTTTTGATGGCTCTTCAAAAGCAAAAGGGTTATTAAAAACGCCTCGACCGATCATCACGCCGTCAACGCCGTACTCTTCCACTAATTTTAATCCTGTTTGTCGATCAGAAATATCACCATTGATTGTGATCAGCGTTTGCGGCGCAATACGGTCTCGAATAGCTACAATCTGTGAAATGACATCCCAATGCGCATCTACTTTACTCATTTCTTTGCGTGTTCGTAAATGAACCGACAAATTCACAATATCTTGTTTTAATAAATGCGTGATCCAATCGGTCATCTCTGCCATCTCTTCATAACCAATGCGCGTTTTGACGCTGACTGGCAAACCACCTGCTTTAACAGCTTCAATTAATTCTGAAGCTACTTCTGGCCGTAAAATCAACCCGCTTCCTTTACCACGCCGAACAACATTACGTACTGGACATCCCATATTAATATCTACACCGCTAAATCCCATTTCCGCCAAACCAAGACTCATTTCACGGAAATACTCAGGATTATCTCCCCAAATATGAGCTACAATCGGCTTTTCATCTTCTGTAAAAGTTAATCGACCCTGAACGCTTTGTCGTCCGTCTGGGTGACAGTAGCTATCCGAATTCGTAAATTCTGTAAAGTAAACATCTGGTGCGCCAGCTTCTTTAACCACATGACGGAAAATTACATCTGTCACATCTTCCATAGGCGCTAAAACAAAAAAGGGCTTAGGTAACTCTGCCCAAAAATTCTTAGTCATTTTATATACTCTCCTAGTTTATGTATTACAACTCTTTCCAAACATAGTTATTATACTAGGGATAACAGATAGACGCAAAAAGATTGTTCGCTCCTTCAGAAGATTTTTAATCTAACATTACCAGATGATTTAAGTTGACATTTGTAATACAATTGTCTTACAATATAATTAATAAGGAGATGATCATGATGGCTAACTCAACAGTTACATTTAGGCTTTCAAAAGAAGAAAAAGATTTCCTAGAAAAAACTGCCGACTTTAATAACTTATCTTTATCAGATTTTGTTAGACAAAAAGCGTTAGAATCAGCGGAAGAACAAATCGACTTACAAACTTATAAGCAATTAATGAAAGAACACGAAAAAAAAGATCAAAGCATTTCACACGAAGAAATGTTAAAAGAACTGGATTTATAATATGGGCTATAACGTTCGCTATGAAAAGAAGGCTCAAAAGAATTTAAAGAAATTAGATAGGTTTCAAGCAAAAATTATTATGAACTGGATTGAAAAAAATCTTATCGATTGTAAAGACCCTAGAATGCATGGTAAAAGTCTGACTGGAAATCGCTCTGGTTGTTGGCGCTATAGAGTCGGAGCTTATCGCATTATTGCCGACATTCAAGACAATGAAGTCACAATTTTGATTTTAGAAATTGGTCATAGAAGTGATATTTACAAATAGAATATTCTTTTTAGCGTTAGAAAACAAATTTTGTTTACTAACGCTATTTTTTATTTTCATTGGATTTACTATGAAGAACTGTTTTAAACTGAAAAATTTTCATAAATAAAACTACAAACTCATATCACTTGTCCCCTGGATAAAAAATTGTGTTTCTTCATAATGATATAAAACTTTAGAGTAATCAAACGGCCGACCGTTATCTAAATAAAAGATAGACTCTAGAAAAATTGTGGGATCTCCGGAATTTAAATTTAATAATTGCGCATCTGGTTCGTTTAATTTACTCACTCGCAAAAATTGATCGGTAAAGCCTGGCTTAAGTTTTAAATCATTCACAAGATAATTAAAAATAGAATCTTCTACAATTTCCTGATTTAAATAAGGAACAATGTCTTTTAAGTAATAAGATTCTTCAACAGAAAACTTTCTTCCTTCGATCGAACGCAGACGTTTCACGTAGTAGACATCCTCATCTTCTTTAATATCCAAATTGGCACTAACTTCAAAAGAAGGTTTTACCACCTTTAGATCCAACATCTCTGTGCTTAAATTAAAATCATGTAGATTATTTTTCAATCCATTAATTTCCATAATATTAATATAACCTTTACGTCGATGTTTTCTCACAAAATTCCCACTACCCCGTACTTGATAGATATAGCCGTTTTTTTCTAATTCAGTGAGAACTTTGAGAATCGTATTTTTACTAACATCATAATATTTCATTAACTCTTCAATACTTGCTAGTTTATCCCCTTGTTTCATATCGTCTGAATTAATATTTTGGATCATCTTTTGTGCGATCACTTTGTATTTGGGCATACAGATGTTCCTTCCCTTGTATTTTGTTTGAATTGTACCATAATCATCATAAATTTTCTATATTATATGGGTATTGACAAATTATACCCATACAGTTATCCTTTATAATGTTAAATTTAAAAAAGGATGTGGAAAAATTGGCAGACAATAAAGAAACCGCTACATTCATTATTGAACATGTTGGCGGTGAAGACAATGTTGCTTCACTTGTTCACTGTGCAACCCGTCTGAGGTTCCAATTAAAAGACACAAGTAAAGTTGACGAAGAAGCATTAAAAAATAATCCTGGTATTTTAACAGCAGTAGAAAGTGGTGGACAATACCAAGTGGTCATTGGAAATCACGTAGCAAAAGTTTATCAGGAAATCATGAACCAATATAATATACAATCAGGTGATAATGCATCAGATAATAGTACAACGAATGCGGATGAAATTAAAAAATCAGTACGTTCTAAAAATCCATTAGCTAAAGTTTTTGAATATATTTCAGGCACCTTTTCACCTCTTATCCCTGCATTGGCAGGCGCTGGTATGGTGAAGGCACTTTTAGCTGTATTGACGATGTTTGAATGGCTAAGTGAAGAAAGTTCCACTTACGCAGTATTAGAAGCTGCTTCAAACGGTTTATTTTATTTCTTTCCTATTTTCGTCGGAATTTCAGCAGCTAAATATTTAAACGCAAATCCATATGTCGGTGGTATTATTGGCGCTGGTTTATTAGAACCTAGTTTTACAGCTCTAATGGACTCAAGCCAAAGTTTAGATTTCCTAGGTATACCATTAATTATTTCAGATTACTCTACTACTGTTTTCCCATTATTGGTAGCGATTGCTTTCTTTGCTCCATTAGAACGTTTTCTGAAAAAATATACACCAGATACTATTCAATTGTTTTTCGTACCGATGATGAGTATTATGATTATGACACCATTAACCGCCTTAATTTTTGGTCCATTCTCTCAATACTTAAGTCAATTAATTGCCGACGGACTTGTTGCTTTGCTTAGCTTTTCTTCTGTATTAACAGGTATGATTATGGCTTCTGTTTGGCCTTTTTTAGTTGTATTAGGTGTACATTGGGGACTAACACCCATAACTTTAGACAACTTAGCACGTAATGGTGACCCATTAAATGCAATGCAAGCAGGGGCTACTTTTGCACAGATGGGTATTGCTTTTGGCGTGTTTTTACGCTATCGAAAGAATAAAAATATTCGTTCCTTGTCATTTGCTGCAACCTTATCAGGTGTGTTTGCCGGTGTAACGGAACCTATATTATACGGTCTTGTTTTAAGATATCGTCGTTTAATCCCTATTCTGTTAATTTCTGGCGCTGTTGGAGGCGGTTTAGTTGGTTTCTTTGATGTAAGATTACTCAGTTACGCTTTTAATAGTGTTTTAACTATTCCTGCTTATAGCCCAATTCCACAATACGTTTTAAGTATTACAATTGCTTTTGCAGTTGCTGCTATCTTAACGTTTATTTTTGGTTTAGGAAAAGATGCGGATACAACATTGGAAGCTGAAGCAGCTAATGAAATGTCAAATGAAGCTAATGAAGTTGAAGCCGAAGCTGCAGCAAATGACAAAGAAGAATTGGTTGAAGGTAAGCAAATTAAAATCCAATCTCCTCTTGAAGGCGAATTAGTACCTTTAACTGAGGTTGAAGATGAAGTATTTTCTTCTGGAGCGATGGGACAAGGAACTGCTATTATCCCTACAGATGGAAAATTAGTTGCACCTTTTGATAGTAAGCTTACTTCCTTTTTCCCTACAAAACATGCGATTGGCTTAACAGATGAAAATGGTGTTGAACTATTAATTCATATTGGAATGGACACTGTACAACTCAACGGGCAACATTTTACCAGCTCTGTAGAAGAAGGACAAAAAGTAAAACAAGGGGAATCTTTAGTCGATTTTGATGTATCAGCGATTCAACAAGCTGGATACTCCGTAGTATCACCTATTATTGTGACTAATACAAACGATTTTAAACAAGTATCTAGTGAAAAATCCCGTCATGTTGACCCGAATGACACTATTATAACTGTTGTTAAATAAAACTTATAGGAGGATTTTATTATGAGTAAATTGCCAAAAGACTTTTTATGGGGCGGCGCTGTTGCCGCCCATCAGATCGAAGGCGGCTGGAATCAAGACGGCAAAGGTCCAAGTGTAGCGGATGTAATGACTGTTGGAGGCCCGAACAAAGCTCGAGAAATTACTAATACGATCGAAGAAGATAAATTTTATCCTAACCATGAAGCAATTGATTTCTACAATAATTATAAAGAAGACGTTCGTTTATTTGCTGAAATGGGGTTAAAAGCGTTCCGAACTTCGATCAACTGGACACGTATTTTTCCCAACGGTGATGATAACGTGCCTAATGAAGCAGGTTTACAATTTTATGATAACTTATTCGACGAATGCTTAAAATATGGTATCGAGCCAGTGGTCACACTAACTCATTTTGAAATGCCGTTAAATCTTGCAAAGAATTATGGCGGATTTCGTAATCGTAAAGTCGTTGATCTATTTGTTCGTTTTGCAGAGCTTGTCTTTAAACGATATAAAGATAAAGTAAAATATTGGATGACCTTTAACGAAATCAATAATATGATGGATTATACCAATCCTATTTTCTTATGGACAAACGTAGGTGTACAAGTAAAAGAAGGTGAAAATCCGAAAGAAGTCATGTACACAGCTGCTCATCATACATTAATTGCTAGTGCTCTAGCTGTAGCTAAAGGAAAAGAAATCAATCCGAATTTCCAAATTGGTGCCATGGTATCTCACGTGCCGATCTATCCTTTAAATTCTGATCCAAATAACGTTATGTTAGCTGAAGAATCCATGCATCTACGCTACTTCTTCCCTGATGTGCAAGTACGGGGTAAATATCCAAACTATGCACTAAAGGAATTCAAACGCGATGGCTTAGATATCCCTATTTTAGAAGGCGACGAAGAAATTTTAGCCAACGGCAAAGTAGACTACCTAGGTTTTAGTTACTATATGTCCAATGTAGTTGATATCAATACAGGAGAAGATGAAGGAGAAAATATCCATGGTAAGATCCCTTATCAAGTGGATAACCCTTACCTTTCTGTCAGCGACTGGGGTTGGTCGATTGATCCCGTTGGATTACGTTATACATTGAATCGTTTCTGGGATAGATATCAAGTTCCATTGTTTATTGTTGAAAATGGCTTTGGTGCTGTTGATACCGTTGAAGAAGATGGTACAATACACGATCCTGAACGCATTGATTATTTACGTAAACATATCCAAGAAATGATTAAAGCCGTCGAACATGACGGCGTAGAATTAATGGGCTATACCCCATGGGGAATTATCGACCTTGTCTCCTTTACCACCGGTGAAATGAAAAAACGTTATGGTATGATTTATGTCGACCGAGATAACGAGGGTAATGGTACAATGAAACGGTTGAAAAAAGATTCATTTGATTGGTATAAACAGGTAATTGAAAGTAATGGAGAAGAATTAAATTAACATTCAGAAAAAAGGACGATAAAACTTAACTGGTTTTATCGTCCTTTTTAATTATCTATACCTAAAACGTATTCTAAAAAATAACATTCATCTGCTCTGCTAATTGATCATCGCCCTTGTCGGAAATTAGCGTAACAGCATCCAGGCCAAAAGATTTCACATTAGCTACTTGATGGAACTTCGAGCTGTCACACAGTAAAAAGCTCTGTTTAGCATGCTTGATAATCGTACTTTTCTTTACTGCTTCTTTTAGATCAGGCGTTGTCACACCATATTGGACATCTACGCCATTTCCGCCTAAAAAAGCTTTATCAAAGATAAAATGACCAATATTCATTTCCGTTAAATTACCACTTAAAGAAGAAATAGCCGGGTTATATTCTCCTCCTAGTATCGTAATTCTAGCCGTTGCTTGGCTAAAGACGTTAAAAATACTCGTATTTGATGTAACAATATGCACATTTTTATGAATCATTTTTTCTAATAAAATCGTACAAGTTGAGCCGGAATCAATATATATCATATCCTCGTCATTGACCTGTGCCATAGCTAAATCGGCAATATGATTTTTTTTTTCTACATAAAAAGTAGACTTCATTTGTATAGGCAACTCGCTAATACTTGAATTTAATTTAACGGCGCCTCCTGTGAGCAATTGCACTCTATTGTCTTTCTCTAATTCCTTTAAGTCTCTTCTTAAAGTAGAGATAGAAACACCCGGTAGATTTTCTTTTAAGTCTTCGATTTTAAGCAGTGTGTTGTTCTCTAGCAATTTTACTATTTTAGCTTGTCTTTCATAAGGAATCATCTTATTACCCCCGTAACTATCTGCTTATAGTATACCGAAACACGCAATAATTTCAAAATAAAGCAGATAACTTTCCTATTAAGCAAAAAAACAATGAACAGATTTGTAAAGCTCTCCCCAAATATTAGAACTAATATCTAACTTCCGGGAGGCAGATCTCTGTTCATTGTTTTTTCCTTTCTAACAAAGTTATTATGCTAATTTTTCTTCTTTACTAGTAAAAATAAAACCTAATATAGCTGAAACAACAAGGGAAATTGCCAGGCCAATCATCGCGTGGACAAAATTCGAGGTTTGATCACTTACAAAAGCTGGAAATGTTGTAACACTACCAAAAACAAATGCAGTGGTAACGACATTCATAAGGCCTAAGTAAGCACCGCCCACAGCGCCTCCGATAATTTGTGCTAAAAATAGCTTCTTATTTTTAACTAGCATACCAAAAAGGGTAGGTTCGATAATTGCGGATAATGCGATCGTTACTATGCCGGTAAGAGAAAAGCCTCTAATTTTTTTATCTCTGGCTTTGAAATAAACACCAAAAGCTGTTCCTATCACTGCAAAGTTACAAGCAAAAGTAAAAGGCACAATATAGTCAAAACCATAGGTGGAAACATTATTAATCATAATCGGATTAACCGCCCAGTGAATTCCCAGACTCACTAGAACACTCCAACCGCCTCCTACAAGTACACCTGTTAAAATACTACTTCTTTCAATTAACCAGTTAACAACATTGGCAATAAATTCACCGCTATACACACCGATTGGTCCAATGACAATGACTGTCAATGGCACCATAATCGCAATAGAAACTAAAGGAATAACAACTAACTTTAAGTTTTCTGTCACATGGTTATCCAAGAATTTATACAAATAAGAAAATGCCCAGATAGATAAAATAATAGGAACTACGGTTGAATTATAGTTCATCAATACCACAGGAATGTTAAAAAACTCTGTGGTAGCTCCATTTCCGATATCACCCATTAAGTCAATGAACTCAGGATGAATTAATGAAGCGCCAATAATTGCTGAAATATATGGGCTTGCGCCAAATCTTCTAGCAGAGGTAAACGCTAACAAAACAGGTAAGAAATAAAATACCGTCATCGAAGCGACATTCAAGATCGCATAGGTGCCACTTTCTTCACTTAAAAGACCTAATTGTACACATAAAATAACCAAGCCACGTAAAACTCCAGATCCTGCTAAAGCTGGTAGCAAAGGTGCAAATATCGCTGAAATAGCTGAAAAAATACTATTTATAATGCCATTGGATTGCTCATTCGAGTCACTCTCTACATTAGCGTCGGAATCTCCTTTGACAAGGTCTTCGAATTCATCATATAACTTGGGTACTTCGGTACCAATTAACAGCTGGTATTGCCCTGCTTTATTGACAACATTGACAACCCCTTCAATATTTTTTACCTTCTCATCATCTACTATTGTTTGATCTTTTAACTTTAAACGCAAACGAGTTGCACAATAAGTCATATTTGAAATATTTTCCGCGCCGCCCACCTCTTGAAGAATTTCTTTGGCCATTATTTTGTAATCCATGTTTTCCACTCCTTTATTTTCGTGTTTATTTTTACGCAATAAATTTCATAATCAACTCACTTACAGCAATAGCATCATTTTGTTCAATCACTTTTCGAATTTCGTCCATTCCTACTTTTTCTATAACAGCGTCTAATTTTTTTATCATATCCATATTTTTCTGACATTCTTTATCGGGGTCTTCAATCACCGGGAAAGTGTCAAAATAAATGGCGTGTTGGTAATGATGAAGCTTAACGTAATATAAAAATTCAATAGTTTTTACCAGACTATTCGATCCAATCATTAGACCATCGTCATTTAAACCATAACCATCATTTAAATGAATACCGAAGAGTTTTCCTCTACTACCTAAAAGACTAGCGCCATAGGCTGGATTTTCATGTTTCATCAACATATGACAATAATCTAAGGTAATGCCTAGATTAGCTTTATTGATATCATTGACCATTGTCAAAGCTAGCCCTAAACTATCGATAAATGCATAAGCGCGAGGCTGAAAGGGCTTGTATTCAACACTCACTTGGATATCTGCAGCGTACTCCGCAATAATATTTAAATAATGCTGTATTTGTTGCCAAACTTGTTCATAATTAATTTGAAAAGAATAGTCAAATCCGTCAAAACCTAGCCAGATTGTAACGACTTCTCCTCCGATTTCTCGACAATAATCAACCGCTTCTTTGCACAAGATTAATGCTTGTTCGGAAATCTCTTGATTGTGATTTCCTAGTTCCCCATTAATGAACTCTTCTCTAAATCTTAAGGCAACACCATTAGCGCATAAATCATTTTCCTCTAATAGTGCCTTCATTTCTGTCGCGGTATAACCTTTCGTATGTTCAGGAAAATTTAGATCGACATGTGTTAATCCTAATTTATGAAATTGCTTGAAAACACGACTAAGATCATGATCGTATTTGGGTAAAAATGAATTGATTCTTGTTGCTAGTTTCATAATAATTTCACCTCTGTTAATTGTTGAGCCAAGCATACCATCAAACCAAATCATTTACAACCATTATTTTCCATTTTATTCCAAATAAATTCATTAAAAATCAGTCTCCGTCCCTCGCTATTTGAGTAAACGATTACTCAAATAGCACAAAAATAAATAGAACATTCCTTCCAATTATTTTTTAGTTTCTATTTCACCAATCATGTCTACACGTTTGGCATGCCGTCCGCCTTCATAACTTGCTTCTAACCATTCTTTGACAATCATTTTAGCCAAATCAACACCTACTACACGTGACCCAAAAGCAACAATATTTGTATTATTATGTTGTTTTGACAGTTTAGCTGTGTAAGGTTCACTGCAAACGACAGCGCGGACACCTTTGACTTTATTTGCAGAAATAGAGATTCCTACACCAGTACCACAAATTAATATACCCCCGTCAAATTGACCAGAAGCAACTTCTTCAGCAACTTTTTTCCCATATTTCGGATAGTCCGTTCTTTCTGAAGAATACGCACCAAAATCGACTGTTTCATGTCCTAATGATTGAACATACTCGCTGATTTCTTGTTTTAATTCCCAACCTACATGATCACTACCAATTGCTAATTTCATAAAAAATTCCTCCTAATTGTTTCTTAGATTTTCAATGATTGTGGCGTATGTTTCATCTTTTCCAAAAACAGCGGAAGTCCCTAAGATAAAACCTGATACACCTTTTTTACTTAAAGTTTGCACTTTAGATGGAGAGATTGCACCATCTACCATAACTTGAAATTGAAATGATTGGCTTAAATCTACTAGTTTTTCAATCTTAGGATCCACATAATCAAGGTAACTCTGTCCGGAAAACCCAGGATTGACGGTCATTACCATGACATAATCAACAAGCGGTAAAAGTTCTTCTATTGCGGCTATTGAAGTGCCTGGATTTATTGCTAAGCCGACTTTTTTCCCATATTTTTTGATTGTATCTAAAGTACGGGCAATCTGTTGATCGGCTTCCGGATGTACATAAATAATATCTGCACCCATGTTAGCGAATAATTCTATATATTTGCTTGGTTCTTGTATCATCAAATGAACATCTACAAGTTTATTTGTAGACTTACGTACGACTTCAAAATCTTGCAGTCCCATCGCAAAACTTGGAACAAAACATCCATCCATAAAATCCATATGAAAAATATCAATACCTGCTGCATCAAGCGCTTTTGTCTCTTTTTCCAGATGGCCAAAATCAGCACACATCATCGAAGGACAAAGTAGTTTTTTCAAAATGATTCCTCCTTTGCGTTATCGATTACCCAGCCAACATACCAATGAGTAATCGATTACTTCTTTTATAAGAATCAATTTAGCATGCTTCTTGGTCTTTGTCAACGTTTTCTTTTAACTATTGCTATCTATTTCGTTCTGTGGGAAAATTAAAACATTATATGAATGTAAAGGAAAGAATCTGATGAAAAAAGTTTCGGTCAAAGATATTGCAGCGCTAAGTGGTGTTTCAGTAGCCACAGTTTCTCGGGTGATTAACAACAACGGACGCTTTTCCGAAGAGACTAGAAAAAAAGTCTTGAAAGTCATTGAAGAAACAGGTTACGAAATGAACTATAGCGCCAAAACATTACGAACAAATAAATCTTATACAATCGGTATCTTAGTGCCTGATATAAGCAATTACTTTTTCGCCGATGTTGTGCAAAAAATTGAATTTACTCTATTTGAGAAGGGATATTCTACGATTATTTGCAATACAGGGCGTGATGAAAAAAAAGAAATGGATTATCTAAAAGTCTTACAAGGAAAGGGCGTAGATGGTTTAATTGTCATATCTGGTGCAGAAGAATTTTCATTTGATTACACAGAAGCCAAAAAAGAAATACCTTATATATGTATTGATCGAGAACCCAAAGACAAAAGTCAGACGACTTTTATTTCTTCTAACCACTATCAAGGGGCTTTTGAGGCAACGGAACAATTAATCAAGCTTGGTTGTACTCATCCTATTTTCGCCGTTTTAAATCGCAAATCTACTTCTGCAAAAACACGTTTAGCAGGATTTAAAGATGCACTGAATAAACACAGCTTCACCTTCAATGAGGCCAGTGTACTCTACTTGGATAATCCACCCGCTAAAATGAAACAACAAACGCAAACATTCTTTACAAA
>FLSG01003626.1_pt1 | contig 19022 bp, 19 predicted proteins | sample 1550511 | NCBI WGS metagenome assembly FLSG01 (sample SAMEA4031768, study PRJEB14383) | metagenome | biome: human; feature: oral; material: saliva | place: Philippines | collected 2014
GCTTCTACGATCAATGAAGTTTGTGGCTCGGGAATGAAGGCCATTTCGCTAGCTTCACAAGCTATTTCCTTAGATGAAGCAGAAGTGGTCTTAGCTGGTGGTACTGAAAGTATGAGCCAGGCGCCTTATTTAAGTTATTATAACCAAGAAGAAGATACATATTCACAACCTAAACCAGTCATGCTTTCTGATGGTTTAACCGATGTTTTTAGCGGCCAACATATGGGCCTTACTGCTGAAAATGTAGCAGAAAAATTTAATATAACAAGAAAAATGCAAGACGCATTTGCGCTACGTTCACAAGAAAGAGCGGCTAATGCTCAGGAAAAAGGGTATTTTTCTAATGAAATACTGCCGCTTGATATCGCTGGGAAAAAAGTAGATAAGGATGAAGGTGTGAGAAAAGATACTTCCTTAGAAAAACTAGCAAAATTAAAAACGGTATTTAAGAAAGATGGAACAGTGACAGCGGGGAACTCTTCTACGATCAATGACGGCGCGTCAGCTGTGCTACTTGCTTCAAAAAATTTTACTTTAGCCAATGATCTTTCCTATTTAGCGATTCTTAAAGATGTGGTGGAAGTAGGAGTCGACCCTAAAGTTATGGGAATTTCTCCTATCAAAGCTATTCGTCAGTTGTTAGAAAGAAATGCATTAGCAATAGAAGATATCGATCTTTTTGAGATCAATGAAGCTTTTGCATCCTCTTCTATTGCTGTGGAAGAAGAATTAGAGATAGCTGAAGAAAAAGTCAATGTTTGTGGTAGTGGGATTTCTATAGGCCATGCGATTGGAGCTAGCGGCGCTCGTATTATTACAACTGCTTGTCACCAGTTAGAGCGTGTGGATGGACGTTACGCTGTGGTGTCATTATGTGTAGGTGGAGGCCTGGGACTGGCAGCTTTAATTGAACGGCCAAAATCTAATAAATCTCGTAAGTTTTATAAACTAACTAGAAAAGAAAGACTAGATTTCTTAGCTTCTCAGAATAAAATGACCAGTAAAACCGCTGATGAATTAGAAAGAACCATTTTGCCAGAAAGTATTGCGGGCAATCTAACGGAAAATCAAATTAGTGAATTTTCGCTTCCTATGGGTCTTGTCACAAATATGCTTGTTAATCAAAAAGAATATTTTGTTCCTATGGCAACCGAAGAACCCTCGGTAGTAGCGGCTTGTAACAATGGTGTACAAATGGCCAAAAACTCAGCTGGTTTCACCGCTGAAATGAAGAAAAAGGAAGTCCGTGGACAAATTGTTTTAATGCATGTCACAAATAAGAGGACAGTTATTGAACAAATCAAAAAAAATGAAGCAGAGATTATTTCTACTGCGGAGCAATCTTATCCTTCTATCGTGAAACGTGGTGGGGGAGTGAAGAGAGTTGCAGTTCGTGATTTTGCGGAAGATCCCAGTTTTTTAAGTGTTGATTTAATTGTAGATACTCAAGACGCAATGGGCGCGAACATGCTAAATACGATGCTAGAAGCTGTGGCTTCGCTTTTTCGCCAATGGTTTTCTGAAGAAATTTTATTTAGTATTTTAAGTAACTACGCTACGGATGCTTTAGTAACAGCCAAGTGTTGCGTTTCATTTGCCAGTTTAGGAAAAGGCGATGCTGAAAAAGGAGAAGAGACAGCTGAAAAGATTGCTGCTGCTTCCAACTTTGCACAAATCGACCCTTTTCGCGCAGCCACTCATAATAAAGGGATTATGAATGGTATCGACGCTGTGGTTCTTGCAACTGGAAATGACACTCGAAGTGTAAATAGCGCTGTTCATGCTTATGCGGCAAAAAATGGAGAATATCAGGGATTAAGCCAGTGGAAAGTTGAAGATAACCAACTCAAAGGTAGCATTGAATTGCCACTTGCGCTTGCTACTGCTGGAGGTGCAACGAAAGTTTTGCCTAAAGCCCAAGCAGCACTGCAAATATTAGATGTAAATGACGCAAAAGAGCTGGCTGAAGTTATCGCTTCTGTTGGTCTGGCCCAAAATTTAGCTGCTCTTAAAGCCTTGGTGACTGAAGGCATTCAAAAAGGGCATATGGCTTTACAAGCACGTACTTTAGCATTAAATGTTGGCGCCAAAGACTTTGAGGTACAAAAAGTCGCCACCAAATTGAAAAGAACACAGATGAATGAAGAAAACGCGCGAAAGATTTTGCAAGAGCTTAGAAATAAGAATGATTGAAAAACGACCAGGAGCAATGCTTCTGGTCGTTTTTATCCAAAATTGAAGAATGAAGATGAAATTTGGTTCAATCACTAAAAGATGAGTAAAGAATCTCTTTTTCACTCCCTATGTTTTCAATATCGAGGAATGTTTTTTTATTTCACTCCCCATGTTTTCAATATCAGGTAATGTTTTTCCTTTTTACTCCCTATGTTTTTCATAAATGAAAAACTGCTCGCTTTTTTATCAAATTACATACGGTTAATAATTTCTTCCACGTTTTTAATCGTAACAGAAATCGTTCCGTCGGGATTGTTAATAAATTCAATCAGTTCAGGATCTCGATATACATCAAGTGGAACAACTAATTCAATACCATTAGAAAGTTTTAGTTTTTGCTTGCCATACTTTTTCTCAGAGACTTCACGTACTTCACGCATCATTGGTGCTTGACTGTTAAGTCCTTGTTCTTCAACTTCTTCTTCAAAAGACATTCTCGCTGTAACATTGTCCTTAAAAACTTGTTCGGCTACTTGTTTTGTATCGATTTGTCCATGTTCTTCGATCGTATCATAAACAGCTTCTTTAACATCTGCTACTAGATCATAGCTAGGCGTATTGAATTTTTCACCAATTTCTTCGGCGTTTTTTTTGATAACTTTGACATTATCTTCTAAAGAAGGGGCAGGTTGGGATTCAATGACTTTGTTAGAAAAGTAATTCATTTTCTCACCGGAAAAAGTATATTTTTTCTCAATGAGCTCATAAGTTAAATCTGTTAGATTGATCGTGATCCCTTCGTCCGCTTTTTGCGCATTGCCTGCTAATATTGCTCGGTTAATAATGAGATCATTATGAATACCGTGTTCGTTCGTATCAACGTAATGAGTATAACCTTCAGTATATTTAACTTTCAAAAACGCAACGTAGGTTGTCGTATCAAGTTCATATAGCACGACAAAAACATCACTGTCAGGTGCGTCTTCACTTTGTTGATAGCTTTCATACCAGCGAGTGACAAAAGATTCACTAAAACTGATGAAATTTTCCTCAGCTTGTTGGCTTAATTGCGCAATTTCTGAATCTTCTGCTAAAGTTCCTGTTTTTGTTTGAGAACTGGTTAATTTTTGTATTTTTTTGCTTAAATAATCTCGAATGTATTCCGTACTTAAATCTAGTTCTACTTGAGAAAAGACAGGGTCTCCTGACTTTCTGTCAATAATATGCATGATCGCTCGTTTTAAATAAATATCCATAAGTGATGTCTTCCTTTCATTTTCCATTCTATAGTGTACAAAAAAATTACCTGTAAAGAAAGACAAATAGCTAAGGCAAATTTATTTCTTAGTCATGAAACGGTTTTAATTGAATATTTTCAAAACTTTTTCGCAAAAATCTCTGTTCAATGCAGTCTTTTTTTCTTATAATCAGATAGTATTTTTGAAAGGGGAACATTATGAAGAAGAAAAAATTAGCCAAATTACAACAACAATTTCAACCGTCTTTTAAATCTATACAGTCTAAACTATTTCATAAAATGCAAGAAAAGGTTAGTGCGAAGTATGGTTTCAAAGTAAAAGCATTTACGCAAACAGATCGTCCGGATGTATTGGTCGTTCGACGTTTAGATTTAGATGATGATGCGACAAATAAAGAAATAAATTTATCTTTAGATGAAAATTTTACGAATATGATTAAACGAATTCAAAATGGAGAAAAAGGTTTAGGAGAACTTTTTAGTGATAATTTAGCGCAAGAAGTTGCTAGCCACTGGACTTCTGTTAACGACACAACTCCGCAAAATGATAGTGTTGTAACTGAAAATGACGTAGAAGCAAAAGATCAAATGACCTTAAGTGCTTTTAAAGATGAAGTAGCAAACTACTCTAATTTCTATGTAGAAACAACTGCTGATCATTATGAAGTTAAAGAACAAACAAAAACTGAATCTCGTCTTTTGGCAACCATTTCGACACAAAGTGAAAATGAGTATACAATCGAAACTGCTTTAAAAAGAAAATATAAATTAAAGCTGGCGCTTATCCCAATTATTGAAACATTTGCCAATACACCAATTGAGGACCGTTAATACACTGAAATCAGAATTTTATTACAAAAATTTGTTATCAATTGACGACAAAAAAAGTCCAACCAAACAAATGTTAAAGGAATTCAAAGAAAGCTTACTTTTTAGTAAAGATTATATTTTTTACGCATGTTTTATAGACAGTTTTTGCAAGAAATAGTAGGCTAAGTTTTGATCTTAAAAAGGGTTGGATGACAAATTCATGAAAAAAAAGCAGAAGTCGATATTGAAAAAAGTATTATTGTTGATTTCGATAATAATACTTACCCTAGGTGGTTATTATTTCTATAGAAATTACCAAATTTTAAAACAAGTGCATCAATATGAGAGTCAAGTTGCAAGAGCTGTACAACAAGAAGATATCCCGCAGCATAAAGATTTAGTGCTGGGGATCATCTTTACAGAAACCAAAGGTGAACATGATGATCTTATGCAAAGTTCTGAAAGTAAAAGCGGCTATCCTAATCAAATTGATGAATCACAAGAAAGTATTGAACAAGGTGTAGCTTTTTTAGCAGAAGCTATCGAAAAAGCAGATGCTAAAGGTTGTGATTTATGGACTGCTGTACAAGCCTATAATTTTGGTTTGGATTATATTGATTATGTGGCAGAACACGGGAAAAAACACAACTTGAAACTTGCAGAGCAATATTCAAAAGATAGGCTATCACCTCAACTTGGAAATACGGCACAAACCAGATACCGCTATTTAAGCTTACAATCAGTATTTTATAATGGTGGTTACTTATATCATAACGGAGGAAACTTCTTTTACTCAGAACTAGTGAAAGCCAATGAGAAAAAAATAAAACAAACGGACTTTTTATTTTAAAATCAATTAAGGACAGGAGAAAAACTTAATGAAAAATGAAACTCAGCCAGCGCGATTCGGCGCTAAAGACTGGATTTTACGTTTTGTTAAAGGGATGTTTATTGGCTCTGGTTTTATTTTACCAGGTGTTTCTGGTGGTGCTTTAGCCGCGATATTTGGTATTTATGAACGAATTATTGGTTTTTTAGCTCATATCACCAGAAATTTCAAAGAAAATGTTTTATTTTTTCTGCCTGTTGGTTTAGGTGGACTTACTGGAATATTTCTCTTATCTTTTGCCGTTAGCTTTTTATTAGGTAGTTATGCAAGTATTATTTTATGGTTTTTTGTGGGCTGCATCGTCGGAACCGTCCCAGCTCTATGGAATGAAGCGGGAAAAAAGGGACGTTCTAAGCGAGAAATTATTATCCTAGCCATTAGTTTTATAGTGGCAATGATCTTTTTATGGAAAGGTGCTAGCTTATTTACAGAAGTTCCGCAAAATATATGGACCTGGATGTTGGCAGGGTTTTTGATTGCTTTAGGCGTAATTGTCCCTGGTTTAAGTCCGTCCAACTTTCTTATTTATATGGGAATGTATAAAGCGATGGCGGATGGTTTTAAAAATTTAGACCTTAGCGTCATTATTCCTATTGGAATTGGCGGGATTATCACTGTTTTGAGTTTATCTAAGGTGATTGATTATATATTTAGTAAAGCTTACCCGCAACTGTTTCACTTTATCATGGGCGTCGTTTTTGCTTCCACGATTATGATTATACCCACAGATTATAATGGCTTTGGTGTTTTAGATTATGGCGCTTGTGTATTGATGCTAGTGTTGGGAGCAGCTTTCGGTGCTTGGATGAGTCGTTTAGAAGAGCGATATAAATAGTGAAGATCAAGCTAGTGACTGTGAGCAAAAGATTTGTAAAATGTGGAGAATATGATATAATAGTACATGTAGAAAACTGTCTATTTTTTAATCGCACTGATATAATGTTGGTGCGATTTTTTACCGATAGAACAGCTCATCGAGCATCTCTATAGGGGGTGAGTAAACGTGGCGAGAATTCCGCAACAAGTGATTGATGATGTCCGTGAAAAAACGAATGTCGTTGATGTTATTGGTCAATATGTGCAACTGAAAAAGTCTGGCAGTAAAAATTACTCGGGCCTTTGTCCGTTTCATAATGAAAAAACGCCATCGTTTTCTGTTGCTGAAGATAAGCAGTTTTATTATTGTTTTGGTTGCGGTCGTGGTGGTAATGTTTTTTCTTTTATTCAAGAGATTGAAGGTCTTTCTTTTGTTGAGTCCGTCATAAAAGTGGCTGAATTAGAAGGTATTGAGGTTGCGGAAAAGTATCAAGATGTTTCAGGTGAAAATGAGGTAAATTCCAAGCAACAACAATTAATTCAAATGCATGAAAAAGCAGCTGAAGTTTATCATCATATGTTGGTGAATACTGCTGCAGGTGAAGCAGCCCTCGATTATTTGCATAAAAGAGGATTAGATGATCAGTTAATAGAAGAATTTAATATCGGTTTTGCTCCTAATCAACGTGATTTTCTGTCTCGTGTTTTTCAAAATGAGTCATTAAATACAGAAGCTTTTCCTGAAACTGGGTTATTTGTAGAACGTGAAAATGGAGACTTAGCCGATCGTTTTTATCAGCGAATCATGTTTCCTATTCGTAATTATCAAGGAAAGACTGTTGGATTTTCGGGTCGTTTTTTTGCAACTGAAGATTTTGCTGATAAAGAGCAGCCAAAGTATTTAAATTCACCTGAAACAACGCTGTTTAACAAACGTGAAATTTTATTTAACTTTGATAAGGCTCGTAGTAGTATACGTAAAAACGGTACAGTTTACTTATTTGAAGGATTTATGGATGTACTCGCAGCTTATCGTTCAGGAGCAACAAACGGCATTGCTTCAATGGGAACTAGTTTAACAAACGAGCAAATTGCTGCAGTGACCCGACTTGCACAAGAGTTAGTTCTTTGTTATGACGGTGATGAAGCCGGTGTTGCTGCAACAGATCGAGCGATTGGTCATTTACAAGAATCAAGTCACATTGATCTATCAGTGGTAAGCGTTCCAGAAAAACTTGACCCAGATGAATATGTAAAAAAATACGGGCAAGAGGCCTTTATGAAGTTACTTGAGCATGGGAAAGAAACTGTATTTTCTTTTAAAATGCGTTATCGACGTATGAATAAAAATATGTCAAACGAAAAAGAACAAGTTGACTATGTACAAGAATTACTCCATGACTTATTAAATGTGGATTCTTTGATTGAGCAGGATCGATATTTAACACAGTTATCTACGGAATTTCAGATTTCTAGAGAAACTTTACAACAGCAGTTACGTGATTTAAGACAACAACGAAGAAGTAAAAAACAGACATCTAAGCAAGCAGATGCTCCCCCTGTTCAAGAGGCGCCTCAAAATTCACAAAAAAAGACGCAAGTACAAAAAGCAGAGGAATTATTACTGTATCGTTTGTTTAATGATGAAACACTCAATCAGCGCTTTAAACAGGCGCAAGTCACATTTGTTCATGAAATTTATCAAGAGCTTTATATGCTTTTTGATGCTTATATAGAAAGCGAAGGTGAATTTGTTCTAGCAAAGTTTTTGGATTTTCTAAAAGATGACAAGCGAATGCGCAATGTCGTTAGTACAATCGCCAGTTTAGATGTGCCAAAAGAAGGAAGTCAACAAGAATTTGAAGACTTACTGACAGTCATACAGTCGTCAAGTCTGGTAGAAGAAATTAAAGACAAAAGAATTAGACAGCAAGAAGCTAGTCAAAAAGGTAACCAACAATTAGAATTAGATTTAGCGGTTGAAATTATCAATCTCACTAAAAAGTTAAAGCAAGCCAAGTAGCAGCATCGAAGGAGGACTTCTTTTATGGCAGAAGAAACAAAAGTTAAATACGAAACAGCGGTTAAGGATTTTATTAAGCAAAACAAGACAAAGGGACAAGTCGTTTATGATGAATTATCTAATGCTTTAGCTACACCTTATTCATTGGGCGCTGAAGGTATGGATAAACTGATTCAACAAGTAGAAGATGCAGGAATCAGTGTGGTAGACGAAAACGGTGAACCTTCATTACGAAGCTTAAAAACTACTGAAAAAGTAGAAAAAGAAAAACCTAGAGATGATCTATCAGCTCCTACAGGTGTAAAAATTAATGACCCTGTTCGTATGTACTTGAAAGAAATTGGCCATGTTTCATTATTAACAGCTGAAGAAGAAGTTGATCTAGCCCTAAAAATCGAAGAAGGCGATCAAGAAGCAAAACAACGCTTAGCAGAAGCCAACCTTCGTCTAGTTGTTAGTATTGCAAAACGTTATGTAGGACGTGGTATGCAATTTCTTGATTTGATTCAAGAAGGTAACATGGGCTTGATGAAAGCTGTAGAAAAATTTGATTATCGTAAAGGATTTAAATTTTCAACCTATGCAACTTGGTGGATTCGTCAAGCTATTACACGGGCGATCGCGGACCAAGCAAGAACAATTCGTATTCCAGTTCATATGGTAGAAACGATCAATAAATTGATCCGTATTCAACGTCAATTATTACAAGACTTAGGTCGCGAACCGACGCCAGAAGAAATTGGTGCGGAAATGGACTTGCCGACGGAAAAAGTTCGAGAAATACTAAAAATCGCGCAAGAACCAGTTTCCTTGGAAACACCAATTGGTGAAGAAGATGACTCTCACTTGGGAGATTTTATCGAAGACCAAGAAGCAACAAGCCCTTCTGACCATGCGGCATATGAGTTGTTAAAAGAGCAGTTGGAAGACGTTTTAGATACGTTAACTGACCGAGAAGAAAATGTTTTGCGTTTGCGTTTTGGTATTGATGATGGACGTACACGTACATTAGAAGAAGTGGGCAGAGTATTTGGCGTGACACGCGAAAGAATTCGTCAAATCGAAGCAAAAGCTTTGCGCAAATTACGTCATCCATCTCGTTCAAAACAATTGAAAGATTTTCTAGAATAATAAGTAAAGACTTTTAAAAGCTTGTTAGGCTTTTAAAAGTCTTTTTTTATGATAAAAAAAGAAAACTAATGTTGAATGAGCAAGGATAGCTCAAAGAAAAGTGAAATCAACGTTGAATGGATATTGATAGCACGTAGAAATGAAGATTCAATGTTGAATGAATACCGATGGCCCAAAGAAACACGAAATCAATGTTGAATTAGCAGCGATAGCTCATAGAAAATGAAAATAAGCAGAAACCCTCTTGTTTATCCTCTTTAGTTTCGATATGATGTTAAGAAAATAAAGGGGAAAACTAGAGAGGGCATTTTTTATGGAAGAAGTGAAATATGAAACTTTTGTAGATGGGATGAAAGCTTGTGTACCTACGATTTTGGGTTATCTAGGAATCGGCTTTGCTTTAGGTGTTGTGGGTAAAGGCGTTGGTTTATCTGTTTTTGCTATTTTTTTAATGTCTGTCATTGTTTATGCTGGCAGTGCGCAATTTATCATTTGTGGTTTAATAGCGATCCAGGCGCCTATTACTTCCATTATTGCTACAGTCTTTTTAGTAAACCTTCGGCATTTTTTGATGAGCCTTTCGGTGGCTCCTTATTTTCGCCAAGCTTCGTTATTGGAAAATGTCGGCATCGGTACATTATTAACAGATGAGTCTTATGGTGTTTTGACAATGGCATTAAAAAGAATGGGAAAAGTAAGCGTTGCTTGGACAAATGGATTAAATATTTGTGCTTATTTGACGTGGATTGTCGCAACTGTATTGGGAGGTTTGTTAGGAAATTTCATCCCAGAACCAGAGATTTTTGGATTAGATTTTGCCTTGGTGGCAATGTTTTTAGGTCTTTTTTTATTTCAAGTGGAACTACCATTAAAGACTAAAACTAAACAAACTTTGCTTGTTCTACTGAGTGTCATTCTAGTATTATATATATTGATGTGGCTGACAACTCCTGAAATTGCAGTGATTGTTTCGGCTCTTGTAGGCTGCTTGGTGGGGGTGATAACACATGATAAGTACTGAATATTTGTATTTGATGCTAGGCTGTTTTGTTGTTACCTGGATACCTCGAATTTTACCATTTGCTTTTGCTAAAAAAATGCACTTTCCAGAAAAGTTCCGTTTGTTTCTTGATTATTTGCCATTGTGTATTCTAGCGGCTTTACTCGTTCAAAACTTATTAAGTGTCCCAACAGGTAAAGCGCCTATATTAAATATCCAAGAAACAATTGCCTGTATTCCTGCTTTAATCGTGGGAATTTATACAAAAGATTTGATGAAAATCGTTGTCACAGGTATTATAGCAATAGCACTTATTCGTTTTTTTGTTTAAAGGAGAAAAAATTTTATGAATGAATTACTTGCAACTGTTTTTACTGGTATTGTTACTGATGAAAATGAACATCATTACTTTGTCCAAAAAAACGGTCAAACTTTTAAGTTAAATAAAGAAGAGGGGAACCATGCTTTAGGAGAAGCCGTTGAAGGTTTTGGTTATTTGAATCAAAAAAAAGAAGCTTCTTTTACTACTAATATCCCTAAAATCAGAAAGGGACATTATGCTTTTGCGCCAGTGACTGATGTGCGTCGTAATTTAGGGGTATTTGTTGATATCGGTTTGCCTGATAAGGATATTGCTGTTTCTTTAGATGAACTTCCTACCATGCACGAGCTATGGCCAAAAAAAGGTGATCGCTTGATGATTGCTTTAAGTGTTGATAAAAAAGATCGTATTTGGGCATCTTTAGCAGAGGATAAGAATTTTCAATCATTGAAAAAAGTAGCGAATGAAAATATGCATAACAAAGATATTTCAGGTACAGTTTATCGTCCCAAAATCGTGGGCACTTATCTGCTGACAGATGATTATTATATTGGCTTTGTTCATCCTTCTGAAAGATACATGGAACCTCGTTTAGGAGAACATGTTTCAGGACGAGTCATTGGTGTGCGACCAGATGGCGTATTAAATATCTCGCTAAAACCAAGAGCTTATGAAGCGATCCCTGATGATGCGGCGATGATATATGCTTATTTAAAACAAAGACCTGGACAAGAAATGCCTTATACAAACAAAACGCCTCCAGAAGATATTAAGCAATTATTTGGTATTAGTAAAGCACAATTTAAACGTGCGTTAGGACATTTGATGAAACAAGGTTTAATTGTGCAAGAAGAGGGTCTAACAAAAATGACACAAAATTCTAATTGAGAACGCTTGTTTATTTTCTCTTTCTATTTTATACTTATTTTAAAGTTTCACTAGCTAATTTGTTTTTAGATTATAATAATTATAAATAGTGGAGGTTATTATGAGTACCGTAGAAACATTGAAAAAGACCAAAAAACAACTTCATGAATCAGGATTTAAACTGACACCGCAAAGAGAAGCGACTTTACTTGTTTTGTTAGAAAACGAAAAAGATCATTTATCAGCAGAAGAAATCTTTTTCTTTGTTAAACAAAAAAATTCAGATATCGGTTTAGCTACGGTATACCGAACACTAGATATCTTAGTTGATCTAAAGATCGTAGATAAAATTAGTTTTGACGATGGTGTCGCGCGTTATGACCTTAGAAAAGAAGGGGCCAAACATTTTCATCATCACTTGCTTTGTCTTGAATGTGGAAATATTGAAGAAATTAATGAAGATCTATTAGGAAATGTGGAAGAAATTGTTAAAAAGAATTTTCATTTTGTTGTAAAAGATCACCGTCTTACTTTTCATGGCATCTGTCAAAACTGTCAAAATAAAGCCAAAGAAAGCTGACATTCAGCTTTCTTTTTTTCTGGATAAGTTTTATGTCTAATATAATTTTATTTGAAGCTGAAACATACAAAGTGATAATTTTTTGCTAAATTGATTGCAGTTTCGCTTTGTTTTGTGAGATAATTCAAAAGCAAACTGAGAAGGTGGGAAATCAATGGATGAACAAGTAACAGATTATTTACACTACCTTTTGATCGAACGTGGTCTTTCTAGTAATACTAGGAAGAGTTATCAGCGAGATTTAGAGCAGTATCTCGCATTTTTACATGAAAAAGAGATTACAGATTGGCAAAATGTGGATCGCTATACGATTGTTTCTTTTTTGCAGTTTTTACAAAATGAAAAAAAATCTGCAGCTACCCTAACTCGTATGGTAACCAGTTTACGGCGCTTTCATCAATTTCTTAGACAGGAACGCTATACTGATCATGATCCTATGCAACATATTGATTCACCTAAAAAAACGCAGAAACTACCTGATACACTAAGTCTTAGCGAAGTGGAACGTTTAATCGAGGCACCGGACACCAAAAAAGTATTAGGTATAAGAGATCGTACAATTTTAGAAGTGATGTATGCAACAGGACTACGTGTAAGTGAACTAATTGGTTTAAAATTAAATGATTTGCACTTGGCCATGGGATTAATGCAGACTACAGGAAAAGGCGATAAGGAGCGTATTGTACCGCTAGGTGATATGGCAATTCATTGGCTAGAAACTTACTTGGAAGAAGCACGACCAATATTGTGCCAAAAACATCCTGAAGAGGAATATTTATTTGTGAACGGACATGGGACAAGTCTTTCTCGTCAAGGGGTTTGGAAAAACTTAAAAGCCTTGGTCTTAAAAGCAGGAATTATGAAAAACGTTACGCCTCATACTTTGCGCCATAGTTTTGCTACTCATTTGTTGGAAAACGGCGCAGATCTTCGGACCGTTCAAGAACTTTTAGGTCATGCGGATATTTCCACAACCCAAATCTATACACACATCACCAAAAAACGAATGGCTGAGGTGTACAAACAATATTTCCCCCGTGCTTGAATAGTTAAAGGTATAAAGATAATGGATGAGGAGCAATCATGGAAGAGATTAAAGTGAAATTGGATGTATTTGAAGGACCTTTGGATTTATTATTACATTTGATTAAAGCATTAGAAATAGATATTTACGATATCCCGATTGCACAAGTTACTGATCAGTATATGAATTATATTCATGCAATGGAAAGTTCGCAACTGGAAGTGGCAGGAGATTATCTTGTGATGGCAGCTACATTAATGTCTATCAAAAGTCAGATGCTTTTGCCTAAACAAGAATTGGATGACGATGAGGATACTTATGAAGAAGACCCTCGAGAAAACTTAGTTGCGCAATTACTGGAATATCGAAAATACAAATATGCAGCTGGGCAACTTTCAGAAAAAGCTGAAGAACGAAGCCATTACTTTACCAAAGAACCTATGGATATGGATGAATACAAAGACGAGGATACATCGCTTGAGGCAAATCAATTTAATACGATCGATTTATACCTAGCTTTTCAATCTATGCTAGAAAAAAAGAAGAAAAGAAAAGTGCTTAAAACCACGATCGCTGCGGATGAAACGAGTATTGATGAAAAAATACGTACAATCGAGACACAACTTTATCAACGAAAAAATGCGCGTGGTGGTTGTTTATTGGATAGCTTTATGGATAATTTTGAAACAAGTGAAATTGTAGTGACATTTATTGCATTATTAGAATTAGTTAAGAGCCGAAAAGTCAATGTGACGCAAAATGTTAATTACAAAGACATCCTACTTTATCCAGTGTATGAAGATGAAGGAGGGCGTTTAAATGGATAATATGGGGAAACTAGAAGCTTTGCTTTTTGCAGCAGGTGATGAAGGGGTTCGTTTAGAAGAACTGAGTTTTCTGATTAATCAGCCGGCGTCTAAAGTTTATCAGTTAATTCAGACATTAAACGAAAAATATCAAGATGACCACAGTTCTTCTTTAAATGTTCTTGAGTTAGGCAATCATTTTGTTTTAACGGCTAAAAAAGAGTATGCGCCAATTTTAAAAGAATACGCTAAATCTCCGATAGCTAACCGCCTTTCCCAGGCGGCACTTGAAACTTTGTCGATTATTGCTTATAAACAACCTATCACTCGTATGGAAGTAGATGATATAAGAGGTGTGCAATCTTCTGGATCTGTACAAAAATTAGCAACTAACCGCCTAATTGAAGAAAAAGGACGGGTGGAAGGTCCAGGTAGAGCTATTTTGTATGGGACCACGGAATATTTTATGGATTATTTCGGATTAAAATCCATGGAAGAACTACCGGATATTCAAGCGATGGAAGAAGAGTTATCAGCTGATATACCACTGGATTTATATGCCGATCGTTACGAAGAATCAACCGAAGAAAAAGGAGATAATTAAATGCAACGATTACAAAAAGTGATTGCCCATGCTGGTATTGCTTCTAGAAGAAAAGCAGAGGAATATATCACACAAGGACGTGTGAAAGTTAACGGAGAAGTGGTCAAAGAATTAGGCGCCCAGGCAGCTAAAAAAGATCAAGTTGAAGTTGATCAAGTACCTATCTACCAAGAAGAACCTGTTTACTTTATGTTTTATAAACCACGGGGCGTTATTTCTGCGGCTTCAGATGATAAAAATCGTACGGTTGTCACAGATTACTTTGCAGAAGTAAAAGAACGGATTTATCCGATCGGCCGCTTGGATTATAATACTTCTGGATTGTTGCTTTTGACAAATGACGGTGATTTTTCCCAAAAGTTAATGCATCCTAAATATGAGATAGATAAAGTCTATGTTGCTAAAGTGAGTGGAGTTGCAACAAACAAAAAATTATCACCTCTTACCAAAAAAATGCATATTGAAGGGAAAACATTAGCTCCAGCAAAATATGAAATTTTATCAACGGATAAAAAAGCACAAACGAGTATTGTTCAATTGACCATTCATGAAGGTCGCAATCACCAAGTGAAAAATATGCTAAAAGCTTGTGGTTTTCCAGTTGAAAAATTAAAACGTGAACGTTATGGGCATCTGACACTAGAAAATTTACAAGTTGGCAAATACCGTGAATTGAATAAAAATGATGTTAATCGATTAATTGAAGAAACAAAAATAAAATAGTTGAAATTATTGTTCGTTCATGTATAATGAAGTTGAAAAATATAATAAAGGTTCGTCTTCAGGGGCAGGGTGCAATTCCCGACCGGTGGTAAAAGTCCACGAACTGCTTATTACAAGTGGTTGAATCGGTGCAAATCCGATACCGACAGTATAGTCTGGATAAAGAAGATAGAGCATATTTGGTTTAGCTGACTTTTGTTAGTACAAATACTCTATTCTCCCTTGGGAAAGTAGAGTATTTTTTTATTAACAATATAAAAAAGCCAATAGGTTCGATTGAAGATGAGTCCTTGAAATAGGAGGATTTATATGCATAGTAACGCTAGGAAAATGGTGGCAGTAGCGATGTTTGCAGCAATGGGTTTGGTGTTACAATATATTGCTTTTCCAGTTATGCCAGCTTTTGGATTTTTAAAGATAGATTTTAGTGATATCCCAGTGATTTTGAGTATGTTTTTATTTGGTCCGGTAAGTGGGATTCTAACTGCTTTTCTTCGCTCGTTTTTACACCTTATCACAACGGGACTTGCACCGCAAAATATTGTAGGTGACGTTGCAAGCTTTTTAGCAACCACGCTTTATTGCCTACCCGTTTATTATTTCTTTAATAAAGGGACAAACTTGCGAAATAAAATTTCAGGTACCCTTTTAGGCATACTTTCAATGACATTGTTTATGAGTGTTGCTAACTACTTTGTTATTACACCTTTATACTTGCGGTTTTTCCAACTATCAGTAGATGAAATGTTGGGTATGCCATTGGCAAATTATGTAGTTTTAGGAATCTTGCCATTTAATATCGTCAAAGGTGGATTAGTAAGTGCTGTATTCTTAGTTCTGCATGCTAAGTTACTCCCATGGATTAGTAGAAAACAAAATCATTCAACGCCTCATTCTTCAACCATTAAATAGAAAAAAATTTATAAGACTAGCTAGCCAGTTAAACAAAAATAATGTTTAGCTGGTTATTTTTATCTATTATCAACTTGCTTAATAATGAGTAAAGAAAGAAGATATTACTCAAAGGGAAGTATTCCCTTAAAAAATAAATAACTAAAGGAAAATTTACTTTGACTTTATTTAAGGAAAGAAAATTTTGTGTATAATAGATATAGGATTATTTTTCTAACAAAATCGCTCTTACTGGGCATTGCTTATAAGCTTTAATGACATCTTCTTGATCTTTAACAGCGATAAACTGTTGATAGGCTTTGGGATCTTGTGAAAACAAGACAACACCGTTATCATCATAATCAAAAATTTCTGGCGCGTATAGCGCGCATAAGCCGCAAGCGATGCAGCGTTCTGGGACAATTTTACATAATCGTGACATTTGCTCACATTCTTTCTGGAGGATTATATGGATGAATTTATTTTATCGTTGTTTATAGCAGATAACAAGTTGAAAAAAACGACCCTTTACCAGCTGCTAGTGGGAAAACATACGACTTCTGTTTTATGCTATGCTTATTTTCACGACCTCCTGCCCTTTTTCTCAGCTTTTCCTTCTTTAGATGAAGAAGAATTTTATCAAATGTTAACAAAATTAAATAAGCAAGGCTACTTAAAAGAAGAGCAGCAACAAATAAGTTTAGTAAAAAATTCGTATTCGTCTAATTTGTTGCAAACGCCTGCTTTTCAACCATTGAATTTTTTTAAATTTGGAAGAAGAGAAGAAGTATGCTGGCGTTCTGTACGTTTTCTGTTACAGGCAGTTTCATTTTTGGGAAAAGAAACAAACTATGTTCCTCTAGAGAACGCGCCTATTTATACGCAAAGAGTTCGGACAGTCATTCACCAGTATCATGGCAATTTAGCTGATACTTTGTATCAAGAAACAGCCGAAATACTAGAAGCTTTATCAGAAGAACATGCGGATCTATTAGCACAGACACTTTCAGGTTACCAGCAAGAAGGCGCAGCTTTTTTTCAATTAGTGGCGGATAAATACACCCAGTATCCATGGTTGGATCTATATAAATCGGCAGCAATTCATCATTTCTTAGTGCAAATTATTAAGCATCCCGAGTATTTATTATATAAGTTTTTATATCCTTTTCTTTTGCAAAATTATAACCAAAGTATGTTAAAAACGCGCAAGTTAATTCAACAAGGATGGTCTCTTGATAAGGTGATGCAAGAGCGAAAATTAAAAAAAGGTACGATTCAAGATCATCTGATAGAATGGGCGCTAGCAGATTCAACTTTTCCTTTTTCCAACTTTTTCTCACAAAAAACCCAAAACGAGTTAGAAAAATTGCCTATAAATTCTTTTGCTTATCCTTTTAAAGAAATAAAAAAGGACTTTAACGCAAGTTTTTTGGAAATTCGACTCTATCAAATATGGAGGAAAAAAGAATCACTATGTTAGAAGAAGCGTTATATCGTTACTTTGGCTATAAAAGTTTTCGTCCGGGGCAAAAAGAAACGATCAATTCATTACTAGAAGGAAAAGACAGTTTAGCTGTACTTCCGACGGGTACAGGAAAGAGCCTTTGTTACCAGCTGCCTGCCTATTTAAGAGAGGGCACAGTACTGATCGTTACTCCTTTAATTTCTTTGATGGAAGATCAACTGGCTTCTTTACAAAAAAATGGTGAAAAACGCGGAGTGCTTTTAAATGGTAACCTGGGTGAACAAGAGAAAATGTATATATTAGACCATTTTTCTAGTTATAAATTTGTCTTTTTAAGTCCGGAAATGCTTATGCAGGAAAAAATATTATCAAGATTACAACTTTATCATATTGCTTTATTTGTTGTTGACGAGGCCCATTGCATTTCGCAGTGGGGAATTGATTTTCGACCTGAATATAGAAATTTAAAACAAGCTAAAAAACGTCTACATGATCCTGTGACTCTGGCCCTAACAGCAACAGCTACTGATGAGGTAAAAGCAGAAATAAAAGACTTATTGTTAAGTAAAAATACTGTAGAACACCGCTATTCTGTCGATCGTCCTAATGTTTCCTTGTCTGTCGTACATACACGGGAAAAATTGACGGATTTGAAAAAACTGCTAAATAAAGCTTATGGTTCAGTACTTATTTATTGTGCAACAAGAAAAAAAGTAGAGGAAGTTTATGATCGATTAAAAAATGATTATATTATCGGCTACTATCATGGTGGATTGGATAGCAGTCAAAGAAGGCTTTTGCAGGAACAATTTATTAATGATCAACTACAAATATTAGTCTGTACAAATGCGTTTGGTATGGGTGTTGATAAATCAGACATTCGCTTAGTGGTTCATTATGAACTACCTGATAGCTTGGAAAATTATATGCAAGAAATTGGTAGAAGTGGTCGCGATCAAAAACCTAGCAGTGCAGTTCTTTTATATCAGGAAAAAGATGAAAAAATTCATCATTTTATGCAGCAACAAGCCCAACAAGAGCGTCAATTTTTTGAATTTTATTTAGTCCAGCGATTATTGAGTAAGCTAACAGAGCTGCAAGAAAAATGGTTACAACAAATGAAAGTTTCAGGGCAAGATAGTTTTCTTACACAATTAAGACAAAACGAAACAGAAAAGCAGAAAAAACTTAAACAAATGCTTGATTATATTTATTTTAATGGCTGTAGGCGAGAATTTTTATTGAATTACTTTGGTGAAACATTAACAAAAATTCCTGAAAGCTGTTGTGATTTTCATGGAATAAAAGAAGTAATCGAGGATAAAAAGGAATATTATCCTTCGGTAAATAAAACACATTGGCAAGAAATTTTACTAAAAATGTTTAAAGAAGAAAATTCACAACAATTTAGGAAGACATAAAGAGACAATATATGGTATAATACAGCGGAAAGATAGTGAGTGGGAGGTCATTTAAAGTGAGCAGAAGAGATAGAAGAAATAAAGAATCACAAGGGCAAGAACCATGGGAACAACCCATCTATGATACAGAAAATGAGGATGAAAATTTATCACGTTCTCAACAACGTCAACAAAAGAAAGGAAGTAGCGGCTTTTTAACGATTGTTGTCGTTTTATT
>FLSG01003620.1_pt1 | contig 18836 bp, 27 predicted proteins | sample 1550511 | NCBI WGS metagenome assembly FLSG01 (sample SAMEA4031768, study PRJEB14383) | metagenome | biome: human; feature: oral; material: saliva | place: Philippines | collected 2014
TTTCATAATTGTGTACCTCTTTTATATATAATATATACAATTTCTCAGTTAGGTTATTCCAAAAAAGTTAATTGATTTTCTATAGATTTTTGAAAAGTATATTCAGAAACTCGAGTGTGTATAAGATCTAACAATTCATCGGTTAACGCAAAATTACATTTTTTAAGTTTTTGTGTGAATCTCATCCAACGGTTGTTAGGAAAGGAACAACGGTGTCTCTTTGTCCAGTCTATATATGATTTAACTTTATCTTGAAACGTTCCGGATTCACTACCGTATTTTTGAAGGGCTTTCTCGAGATCTATTAGATATTCACAGTCGTTTCTTATTTGTGTATTTTGTTTTGGGTATCGATTTGAAGTTACTTGAGTTATTTTCAAGATACTTCCTCCAATTGATCAACTAGGTACTGATTGAGTTCTTGTTTCGCGAAGTCTTTATTTTGAATTCGATTAATTTTTCTATCAAGGTCTTTCCATGAATATTTCGGAGAACTACCGCAAACAAGTTTATGTAACCGTCCTCCATTCTTTCGATTTTCCCAAAGATACTGATTCAATAATTCTCTTTCAGATCTAAGACTATCGTCGTATTGATAATGTCCATATATGTATGCTTTTTCGACTTTTTTCTGTAACATTCCTTTACTAATGTTGTCAATCAAGTAATACTTACGGTTATGTTTTGTAGGATTTTTATATTCAAAGGGACCTTTTATATATCTACCGAGATTTGAATATTTTTGAGTGATTTCATTATATTCAACCTCTGACAAATCATATCGAATTTGTAATGTGTATGTATTTAAGTTAGGTCTCAATTCCTCCCTATAACTAGCAAAGTTCGAAGGACCTTGAATCATCTTATATTTTTTGTTGTAGTCTTTTTTGTTTTCAACCCAAAATCTGTCGGATATAAACTCTATCAAATATTTTAAAGCTTCGTTATCTTGACTATTAAAATCATCAATTAAAGTTAAATAGATGTAATACCCATTATGAATAGGTTTTTCAAGAGGTATATATACAGCTGACTTGTCGAACTCTTGATAAACCGTGTTTAAACGCTTTTGTAATTTTAATAATTTTTTATCATGTACAGTTTGTTTATCTAACAACATGCATACTGCCTCTTGAAATAATATCTATTCCGAAAATACAATTGTGAGACTCTCGGAATCTACAATTTTTTCTAGACCTCTCTCTGTTTGAATCTCGTATAGGATATAATCGATATCCGTTCTAAGTATCTGTGGTAAATGTATAACCCGAATTGAAACGTTTGAGTATTTTCGAATACAGGTTTCACCGTTCCAAAATTCAATATTAGAGACCTGCGAAGGAATAGTTTCATTTGAATCTACCGCTTGTCTACTACAGCTGTTCAAAAACAAAACCATACATATCGCAAAAATAATTTTAAGTTTTCTCAACTTATATTCTCCTTTGTTAGTTACAATATAGCGAAAGCGCTGCGAATTGTTTCAGGAATTCTAAATCTCGAACTAAATAGTTGTATGACTAAGGTAGATCAAAAAGATAAAGATAAACAAAACGCTGAGATAAGTCAACAGATAAAAACAACAACTAGGACTAATCTTTTTCAGAGATTAGCCGCAAGATTTGGTTTTGGAGTTCGTAAACCTACAGCTAAATCTCAATCTAGTTTTAAACTTATACAAACACCTACATCTGCTCAATTTGTTCAGAAGAATACTACATCTGAAATTGAAATGATTGATAAAATCTTTAGAGGTAGTACCCTAAGTTCGACGGTACAGGATTTATTTGAAGATTGGGCTAAAGACACTCAAAACACGTATAGAAATATTTACGAACGAGAAACGAGATTAGATGCATTAACATTTTTGTGTGATAATGAGGGAGTTGTTAATCACTCTGTTAATCTCGTTGCTGCGGAGGTTGCGTCCTTAACAGATAATGTTGCTTTTACGGTTATTAGCGAAGATGAAGCTTGGCAAGAAAATACAAATATACTTTTGAAAAAAGTGTGGCACTACGATCAACCAACGATATATGCCTTAGCTTGGGATATTTTCTTATATGGAGAAGCTTTTCAAGCTAGAGAAATTTCAAGTGCAGGTGTTGTAGATATTTCAAATATTAAGGTAAATGATATTGTTGAAAGGTGTGAATTTAAACCAGCTGAAGTCTTAAACTTTCATGCTCAAGCTAACGCCTTTAACGGAGCCGCTAGGAGTACAGGTTTTACGGTAAACTTAATGAATCCAACTAACGGAGGTTTTACACAAAATAACCTAAACTTTACCGCAGGATCCCGACAAACTACATATAAATCCACAGATAGTTTATTAAAAGATTATATCAAGAACCTATCCGACGTTTGTGAAAATGAATGGTTTACTTCACACTTGTTAGGTTATAGAATCGCAAACGATACTCTTATTGCACCGTGGCAAATAGTTCATTATAGAATGAATTCACATACTAACGAATTTTGGCCATATGGAAGATCTCAATTATTAGATTGTTTATCAGCTTGGAAGCAACTACAACGTACAATGGGCTTAGATGATTTAGCAACGTTATTAAATATGCCGGTTCATATGTATAAAGTAAATACTAAAGGAGCGACACCTGCAAGAGCTTTTGATATTGTAAATACAGTTAAGGAAGAATTTGAAAATGTTGGGTTAATGTCACATTCCGCAGGTATTGAAGGTCCAAGTCTTTGTACGACCGTATGGACATCTGATGATTTATTAACGGTAGAAAAATCAAAGGGTGAAGGAACAACCGATAATAGTAATACAGACAAGATGAAGTTCTTTTATGAAAGACTTGCGAACGCTACAGGTATTCCAATGTCATATCTTTGTCCTGGTACAGAGGGATTTCAGATGTCGGGTGTAGCTTTAGCCGCCCTATATCGACCATTTAGAACACTTATTTCAAATATTAGAGGGATTATTAGTTCAGAGGTTGAAGACACCATTAGGCTTCATGATTCTATTAATAATGTAGAAACTCCTGATTTTGTTTTGACAATGAATGTTGAAAATCCTGTCGCATCTGATGATCTTAGCCAAAAGTTAACCTTAGTTGACAGTGTTTTAGATCAAGTAACGAATCTCCTAGGATTAGAAGACAAATCACAACTACCGCAGTCCGTTAAAAAAGATATTATATCTAAGTATGGTGGTTTATCTGTTACAGAACTTGCTAAATATATTCAAGTATTAGAACAAGACGGTGTTGAAGAGGAACTTGAGGTTAGTGATGAAGAACTTGAAGCCGGATTTGGAGATGAGTTGGAAGACGACACGGACACAGATATGGAAGAAAGTTATCGTAACAAAAAGAGAAGATTAATAGAAGCCCGATATAGATCTACAAAAAAAGATAAAATAAAATATCATCTTGTAGAAAAGTTAGGAACACTACAGCTTCCAAAATCATCTAGTCACTTCTGTAGTGGTTGTAATTCTAAACTAAACGAGGATTATATAAAGTTTTTAGTATCAAGACCAAGGGTTAGAAAAGGTCGAAAGAGAATTATAAATTAAAAAGAAATAAAAAATCGACGATTTAAATCGTCGATTTTTTAATGTTGAAATACTTATATCTTAAAGGTTTGGAACATTTTTATACAGTTCTTTATCTATTTCCGCAACCTCGCCTTTTATATTCAATTCTCCAAATCGACCTGTTGCAGGAGACCATGTTATTGTATTCATTCCTTTATTAACATGTATAATATCTGTCTCACCAGGTGTTTGTAAAAATGCTTTAAGTTGATCTTTTGTTTTAATTTTCATTATTGTACCTCACAACCTTTAATTAATCATCGTAGTCGTCAAACTTCGAGTAGTAGTTGTCTGCTACTCCCTCCGGATCAATTGTTAAGGGTTCATCCATCCAAGCCCAAATCATTGTATCATTAAGATCAATGTGATCCCAGATATAACTATCGTTATTGATCGTTACAGCTCTTGACCAATCTTGTTTTTCAAGAAAAGCTTCTGCATCTTCTTTTGTTGTAAAGAATTCACAAATATCATCAGATACATATGTTTCTCCAACTGGTTCATAAAATCCTTCACTTTCACCAGGTTCCCACCAAGTAGCTTCCCAGTGATGTGTTTCTACATATTCGTAGTCTTGTAAAAATTGAACTGCTAGATAATAGATATTATTTCCAAGACTACTGAGAGGTCCTTGAGGATTCTTGATTTCGGTTTTAACCGCGATAATTACATCTTGTGTATCCGGAGTATCTTCGTCTGCATCCTCGCTCCAACCTGAGTTATATAACGGAATCGGTTGTGCGGTAATTTTAATGTCTTTATCCTCATAAAACTTTTCAGTAAAATTATCCTCACTTTCCCGAAGACGTCTTCTATAACATACTTTCTTTAAGTTTTTCATAAGATTCCCTCTTTATATTTTTTTTAAGTTAGTTTACAAAATTGAGTCAAAAAATACATTAAACACATCTAACCAATCTTGAACAGGTCTTTCGTGAAGATCATCATTTTTTTGTTTAAGATACATTTGAAACGCTATAACCTCAGATTCGGTCATTACGTTAATTTCACAGAATTGTTCGAAAGACATCTATTCGTCCTCCGGAAAGTCTCGATTTAACGCTACATTCTCATCTTTAAGAGGAAGAATATCTATTAATCTATAATCAATAGTATCTATTTCAATAACATCAAATCCAAAATCATTCGCATCTCTTAACATATCAACAATATTACTTTCATAATACTGTGTTGCACCCGTTAATGCTGCTTGATTTTTCTTTGTAGGATTTTTATTATATCTATCCTGAAGTCTCTGAATCCATTCGTTTTTTAATTCAAAAGCTGGAAGAATAATACTAACGTTAACTTGAGGATTTTTTTGACGAAGTTCGTATAGATATTTTCTAAGAGGTTCGTGAGACGATGTAAATACGGAATACCCCTGAGCGGCTAAATCAAAAGCAAGATTACCATAATAGATATACCATTCATCTGGTCTATATCCATCATCTAATCGAAAGTTACTTGATTCTAAATCTATAAATCCAAAACATTCATTAACCGTACTAGATTTTCCAATTCCTTGATATGCTATATATATTGTACCTGGTGTTAAAACCGTGTGTTCGTTTTCTACCACTTTCTACTCCTTTATTATAATTAGATGTAGGACTCGACAATGTCAATAACTGTATCAGAATCTAAAAAAGGTAGATTTAAACCGGTCCAATCTAAAGCGTCATCTACATCTTCAAAAGCATCTTCTTCACACATATCTATTAAATAATTTTTATCAGCTTGAAAACACTCTACAAACTTTTCATCTTCAAAGAAATCATCAAACTCTTTTACATCGGTAACCGTTAAAAGATCTGTATCAAAAATACCGATAGCTGCGTGATGTCGTAATAAACCTACGCCAGCTAAACCATCCGCGTATGTTGAAGAAATTTCGTCATCCCACTCGTAATTTATATAACCATCAAATCCTAACTCTTTTACAAGAGGTAAAATATATTTATCTCGTACGCTATCTTTTCTAAAACAAACCGTTGACCAGTCTTCATCCTTAAATCGCTCAAAGTTTATTTTAAGGGTATTACCAGTCTCTTCATATGCAGATTTTAGAAGTTGTAGTTCATCTTCATTTCTAGCATCAAAAATATTTAAGTCTCTTTTTGGTTCTAAAACCATTATACATCCGTGTTGATTTGAATCATCTACTGAATATAGAGCTGCATATACAAAATCTGGTGTAGTATAAAAAGGTTGAGAACCTGAATTCTTTTCAAGAGTATTTGTTTTATAATCTCCGTGGTATAGTGTTATATTTGAAAAATCCTTATATTCTTCTTTTAATGATCTGTTCATGTTAATATTTAGTTTTAAATTCAACACTTCATCTGATCTATACTTTTAATCTAAAAACTAACTGAAAACAAAATGAGGAGACTATATGAAAATTTTAATTATACCAGACATACACGGTTGTACAACTTGGTTAGATTCTTTTAAAAAATATCATAATGATGTAGATCACATAGTTTTCCTTGGAGATTATTTAGACTCCTTTAATGAGAATGAACAAGGTGAGAACGGAGCTAAAAATCTTGAAAACATTTTAGAGACAACCGAATCATTTAAAAATAAAACTACTCTCTTATTTGGAAATCACGATCTTTGTAATTATGTTATACAAGGAGGTTGTTCCGGATTTCAAGTTAAGTTTTTTGTAAGATATAATCAGATACTTCAAAGTAATTTATCTCGCTTTAAAATTGGAGTCAACCTAGATAATTGGATTTTCTCTCACGCAGGTTTCTCAAAAACGTGGTATGAAAACTTAATTGAAGTTTTTAGAAAAAAGGGTTTTACTAGCGATCTAGGTGATCCTTTACAAATCTGTGATCTAATCCTCGAAAACAAGATGTTTCAACATTTTGACTATGTAAGAGATCCTGAAGATTTTAGAAGAATTGGAGAATCTATAAAACAGGGACCTTTGTGGATTAGACCTACAGCTCTTATAAAAGATATGTATTATCCAAAACAAGTCGTAGGTCATACTGAATTTCAACCAGGTCCGCTTAAGATATTAAATAAACAAAATAATTCAATTTTGTTTTGTACAGATACTCAAAGTCACGATAAGTCGTATATTTTAGATACCGAAACCAACAACCTGAACGTTGATCCTCAAACTTTTGTAATGAACGATGATTACTCTTTTTCAAAAGAGGTTAGCGAGAATACATAAATGGATTTAACTCCTCAACGACCTACATTTCCAGGTAAACCACTAGTAACTAATCCTGTTCGAAATATCATCACTCAAATGGAACATATGTTAGATCTTCCAAGTATTGATAAATATGTTCCAGTTGTATCAAAATGTGGTCTAGGTAAAGTTCAAGGTACAAAAGGAACAGCTAGAGGTATTCAATTTGACTCATATTGGGAATTTGCTTTTTATATTTATAAATCCGAGATAGAGGGTAAGACTATTATTAGAAATACCGAGGAGGCTTTCGATTACACTAGAGAGGATGGAAGACCTGCGAAGTTTTATCCAGACTTTAAAGTAGATGGAATGTACTATGAAGTTAAAGGTAGATTTAGGTCAGATGATTTATTAAAAAGAGAAGCTACAATTGGTCTTGTTACATTTATAGACGAACAAGATATGAAACCAATTCTTCGCGAAGTATATAGATTTAAACCAAATTGGAAGTCTGAATATTTTGAAATATCCTCAGGCATTCATTACGGAAAACACTAGACCCGAAAAAAGTTATTTGTTGAACCTAATTTGAATAGTGTTTCATTATAGTCTGAATCTGTTTCTTTTAATTTTAAAACATTCTGTAAATACCAAACAGCTTGTTGATATCTAGACATCTTACGTAGTTTCAAAACATCTGTCCATTCAAGGTACGTTGAAACGTCCGTTTGTGCTATAATTATTGAAAAATCTGAACCTTGTCCGATTGTAAGATTTAAGTCAAGAATCTCTTCATTATATTTTATAAAAAGACTATAGGATGAAAAATGTTCTGAACAATTTTTTTGAAAAGGTGATACGTGATTAAAAATATCCTGAAGATCGTTCATCGCGAGATAATATCTATCTAACGTCCAACCCTTTGGTATTAGATTTTTCCAATCTAAATATTCTAAGTCACTCGTCCAGAAACCTTCAAACTTTCTAGTCGATATACATTGAAGAAGATGTTCAACGTCCGAATTTTCAAAATCTTTCGCTTGGAATTCTTCTTCGTTTGGAAACATGTCTAATATACTTTCAATCTTATTTTCAACGTCTTGTTCTTGCATGTATAAAATATAGAACTTATCTTTCTTCTATATCCTCTTGTATTTCTTTCTCTTTTGTATTTGTATCTGTTTTAGGTGGTTCAAAACCTTGTAGGGCTTTCGAAGTAGTTATAATACCAGTTAGGATACCTAACAACAACGCAACGTGTCCATAAAACGAATCTGGTATTTCAGCTACGCCGGGAATAAAGTGTGATACCAAACCTGCAAGAAGCGTAAGAACTACAATCGCTATATCTACTTTTATAACTGATGCGAATGCCCATCTTGTTGAAGATATAGTTGTTGTATCATCTGCAATTTCTCGAATAGTTATTCTTTTCATTTTTTTGTAACTCCTCTTGATTAATTAGAGTTTTCAAAACCTGAACTATTTAAGTTATGACAAGAAAACTTTTTATATCTCAACCAATGCGAGATAAAACAAAACAGGAAATTTTAAATGAAAGACAAGTTCTTATAGACCTTGCAACAGTTAAATTAAACGGAGAAGTCTTTGAGGTTATCGATTCCTATATAACTGATTTTCCTGAAGATGAACCTATAAAACATACATCCGTTTGGTATTTAGGAATGTCTCTAATAATGTTGTCGAAAGCAGATTTCGTTATTTTTGGAGATGGTTGGCAAGACACTCCAGGTTGCTTATTAGAACATAAGACTTGTGAACTATATAATATTCCGATTCTAAGTGATTAGATCTCTATATTTCTCTAGAAAGGAGATACTAATAATCTATGGAATTTGATATAACACAAGTCTATACAGTTTCAACTGCCGATCTGTTAAAACCAGGTGATGTTTGTATTTTTGCAGACAATCTAAAAGAATTAAGAGATCTTGTAGAACGAGGTGTTGGTTTACGGCATAGTACTATCAAAAGCATCCGAGGTCCAGAGGAAAATCTTAGATTTATAGACAATCACAATAAATTATTTGGATTAGCGTATCTTATTGATGATTTATCTAGTTTTGAATATAAACCGTATGATTCTATTCAAAAAACCTTAAAAGCACTTGAACCTCATAACAATTGGATTAAGTTGAAAAATGAACAAGAACATTTTCAGGTTGTTGCAGTTAACCTAACGGGTATTAAAACAAGTGTAGGTAGTTTTTATATATCTTTTGATAAACTTCTTCAAGATTATGTATTTCCGGATAATACTCCTTGTGGTGAAATTGTAAGGTAGAGGGTAGAATAATGTTTAGGGATAAAAAGAAAATTGAAGAAAACATTAAAGAAGAATTAATTCAGAAAAAGTTTGATGAGATATATAAAGATTTCATCTTTGACGATCCCTCAGATGAGTTAATGTATTTTAACGCTTTTAAAAAGGGATTTCTCGTTGGAGAGAATTCGATGAGTCATCAAATATTTGATATGGTTCAAACGACAATTACGGAGGTATAGTCTAATGCTTGGTATAACTTATTTTCCTAAAAAGAAAGAATTTTTTAAACTCAAGACTCAATGGGAGAAACACGTAAAAAATAGAAATAGAGCGCTCGACAGATTATGTTCTGAACAACCTCTTAAATCTAGAAAAGATCTTGAAGAGGTTTTGTTATGGAGATTACATGAAAAAGGGGCGACGGTTCCAAGTTGGTGTAAATATAAAAAGACTCTTAAACATACAAAAGTTTCGGAACTCGCAAAATATATAATGAAGTTAGAAAAAATTCACAGAAGTAGATTTCTATTTTAATTCGCATTAAAAAAGTCGATACTAAAATGTATCGACTTTTTCTTTGTAATCTATTCTTTTTGTTTTTGTTCTAGAATTCGAACTCGTTTTTCAAGTTCTTTTAACCCCTCTGACCATCTCACTAGAGTTTCCGCTACAGACTCTCCAAATACATAATCAAAAGCAGACTCTAACTCTGTTGATTCTTGAATATCTTTCATTCGGTCGGATCCTTAGCTTTTAGTGATTCAAGGTATGACCTTTGTTTTAATTCAACTTCGATATCTTGTTTAAGTTTCTTTTTTAAGTTATTTAGCGGACTAATACCAAATGTATTTTGGACCTCTTGTTGTTTTAGATATACCTCATCCGAAAATGCTTTATCATAGGTTATCTTTATATTCTTGATACCTACAATCGAAATAGGACTATAAACCCAGTTATGAGGACTTTGATGCGTTATAACTTCAATTCTTTTTAAGACTATATCTTTGTTTGAAGGATCTACAATTGAGGTCTGTTTTATGTCTTTAATTCGGGTATCTGATATATAAGTATCAAAATCTATTTTGACAATAAATTCAACCATAGAGTTCATTACCGTCGAAGTGTTTTTAGAGTTAAATCTTCTACGATATTCTCGACCACTGTGCTCCCATACAACCTCAACCTCATCATAACCTCGATTAAGAGTTAAGACCATTTCCATACTTTTTATATCAGCTACGTTTTTTATAATGCCAGATCCTATATTTTCGGTATTAAATCTAGCATTACAGAACTCAATCGCGTATCTACTATCCGCATTCGGTACGGAGTTTACATAAACACACAGTCCGTATTTTTCAGATGTGATCGGATATTTTAAGTTCTTACCTAAGGTGTAATAACCAGATAAACTTACGGCTTTCGCATTAGAAACCCAGTCATAACCGGTTTCTAATACATCTTGTTTTACGGAATAGTCAAAAAGAACAGATTCCTCTGTGAAACTAAAAAATAAACAAAATCCAAAAAGCATAAGACTTAAAAAAAGTTTTTTCAAAATATTTTCTCCTTTAAAGAAATATAGAGTTTATCGTTTTCTCAAAACATATTCGTCTATGTCTAACCAATCGTGTATAGTTATATTCGGCTTTCCTTTTTGAAAAATAAACCAAGAAAGAGCTTGCATACCTGTTTCGATTTTTCCGTCTTCTCTTAATTCTGCTGATAACATAGGATAACGATTAAAGGTTAGAACATGAGTTAGCGGATAATCCTTATTCTGGAAAATACCTGTATCGTTTTTGTTAAAACGAGAAACACCTTGTAGATATGTTGTAGGAGCTAAAAGAGCAAAACCGACAGTAAAAACTTCAAAACATTTTTCTACCCATTTATTGAATAACTTAAAGGGAGGATTCATAATTCCAATACTTTCTTTTCCTTCGCAACAATGTTCTTTTAACTCTGTGGTAGGAGTTTTTAAAAAATCCCTACCTGTTTTTAGGTCAGATTCAAAAAGTACAGAAAATCTATCAGAGTATTTTCGAAGTACTTGACCTATTGCGTGTTCTCCACAACAAAAATCCGCAACAACCATATTATTTAAATAAAGACTTGATAAGTCTACCGACCGTTGTGAAAAATACTCTAAAAGAGCTTTTGTAAGACAATGTGGGGTTTGATAAAAATCAGCTTCGTTTCTATTTTCTCTTTTTTGATTTCTTGAAAAATTCTTTCCCATTTTTAACCTCTTTTTTTAAAAAAAATATAGAGACCACTAACCTTTTTGAAAACATTTTAAATCGATACTTAAAGAAGATACTAAATAATCTGTAGAACTATTACAGATGTTGAATAGAGATTCTGGAATGTAGGTTTTAAATCTATAAATATTTCTCAAGAAAGTTCGACAATGTAAGATTTCTAAAAATATAACCTATATAGGAGAAAACGCATAATGAGAATTAATGACAAGAGAAACTCTTCTCTTCGAAAGAGAATGTTAGAAAGTCGCAAAGCAAGGCTTCGTGAATCTGAAGAAGATATTGAAGTAGAAGCCGATGTACAGGAAAATGGTGAAGTAGAAACAGAACTTCATGACAACATTTTGGATCTTATTTCTGCCGCTGTTGAAGCTAATGAAGTTTCGGTTTCTGAAATTCAAGGTCTTCTCGCTAACTATTCCGATGAGGAAGTTGAAGAGGACAACGAAGAAGAAGATCTTGAAGAAGATGAAGAAATGACAGAAGAAGAGGAAGAAGAAGTTCTGGAAGAAAACAGACGTAGAAGAGTTCTTGAAGCTAAGAAAAGACTTGCGGCCCGTAAGGCTGTTTCACCTGCAAAAACTGCTCGTGAAAAGAGAATCGAAGAAGCTAAAAAGAGAATCGCTGCTAGAAAGCGTATCTTAGAAGCTAGAGCTCGTCTTAACAAGAAAAATCGATAAGATTTAATTTCTTCATAAAAAAATGGGTTACAAATGTAACCCATTTTTTTTAATGCCTAGTTGTTTTTTAATTAATTTTTATTTTTAAAGAATTCAAACCATGTCTCAATCGAAGAGTTCGTTTCTGAATTGATTCTTTTAATGGAGACGAGGGAATATGGTCAATAAAATCATGAATCTGTACCGTAGTATTATATAAGGAAACAAGAGTAATAAATAGATCTGACGCCTCTATTAGGATCTGTTGTAGACTCTCAATAGAATTTCGCCACTGATCCATTATTGGGTCTTTATGAATAAGATTAAACGCATTTGCGAACTCAGATGATTCAAGTTGTTTTAGGTTTTCTAAAACAAAAATATTTATCTCTTTAACAAAATCTGTGACATTTAATTCTTCAATATCATCATCTGAAAACTTCGTTTGTAGAAATTTCTGAAATGTCGAATTTTGAATTAACGGAATATAAAAAGGATTTTCTCGTAATACTTGTTGTAATTTCTTGAAAGTATCTATTTGTACAATAACTTCTTCAAAAAACATACTATTTCGAGAGTCCTGTAAATCTGTACTTAACAGACAGTAATTTGAACCTATCTTAATTTGATCTACATCAATGTTACATGTTAAGTTATTCTCAACCTGTCTAGAATTGAATACAATTCCAAATAATGCATTTTCACCTAAGTTTGAAACATCTACCGGAAACTTATATTGTGTTTCAGGAGTATCTATTGTAAGGTACTCATCATCTTTAGTTTGTGTCGATAAATCATTCCATAAAACACAACCTGTCCAAATCTCATTAGCCGGTATATGTGAAATTACGGGTAATAATCCTAAAAGATCTCGTTGTGTTTGTACATCGTCGTGATATACCTTTATAACATCTTCAATATTTTCAAAAACATCATCTCCAACTTTGATTCCACTGTTTGGTGTAAGATCTGCTCGGTTATTCCAAATCGTGAATGTTAGTCCTGTATCAATAACAGGTACAACATTTTCACATACAGATTGTTCAAAATCTTCAACTTTTTTATTTAGAACCTCTAAGCCCTCTACACCTAGAAAAACAAGTTTTTCAAAAAGAGGTTCAAGTTCAGGTGAAAATGTTTCAATGTTTTTTTGGAAACTTCTAAGTTGTTCAGCTTGTTGAAGATCTTCTAAACTGTCATATTCGACCCATTCACCATCTATTAAAATGTTTGGTTTACCTGTACCGCCGGACCAACAACATTCTTTTCCATTAACATGAAAAACATCCCCAATACATTCTTTGAGAATTTTTTTCGTCTTTATTTTCTTTTGAAGGTTTTTAACCTCTTGTAAACTAATCTTTTTCATAATTCTAGTTAGTTTTCTCCTTTCGCTTTAACCGAGTTTCTACGTCTTTTATATCATCTTCGATTTCCCGTAGATATGGAAAGAATTCAGGTCTCTTTTTCACAAGATCTTGATATACTTGATACTCGTATTTAAGAGATTTTAATACATCCTCAGTTACACATAAATCTGGGTCCTCGATGTACGGTTTTAAATCAATTTTTATAGGTTCCATATACGGTTAATTAGAGTTGTTTAGAATTTGAATACATCTAGCCACGTGTTCTTGTGTTAGACCACTCTCCTCTTCGGTAGGACCGTTCCAACTAGTGTGAACAAAATTATCTTTAAAGAGTTGTAGATCACCTACGTCATCATCTAAAATAGCAAATTTAACATTTGGATACTTACGTCGCCAATTTGTTAGAAACTCGTTAATCTGATAACCTCTTTCAAAAAATTTTGTAATAGGTCCAGTTGATCTTAAATTTTTATCAACCCTTCGATTGAGTTCTTCATAATCATAATGATTACTAGTTTTATATCGAATTCGAATATTTCGCTTTTTTAGATCTTTTCTCAACTGTGTATAATCTCGCCGTTTTTTAAAACGATCATCAAAATATAAAAGACGCCAAGTAGATGACATTACAATTGTACATCTTGTTTTATCATGAATCTCTTTTAACAGATCAAGTTTTTTAAGAGAATAACTTCTAACGCTTCGCCGTTGAAACAGCTTTTCTCTTTGATATTGTTTAGAATACTGAAAGAAAGCTTGTGAATTAAGTACCCCATCTATATCTAAAAAGAGAAGTTTTGTCGGATCTCCATACTTTTTGATGTATTTTTTGCTAGACATATAATAAAAATATAGAAAATTTGAAAGTTTTTTGTATATTTTTAACAGCTTCGGGCTATATTATAGATGTGCGTTTGACACAGATAGGAGTTACAAAATGACAAATATAATTGATTTAACAGGAAAAGAATTTCAGGGTAGTTACGGCGACGATATCTGTAAAGGTATCGGCAAGGTTGGAGAGGGTTGTATATACAAGGTTCGACTTGTTTGGTACGATATTGACACCGACATTGAACCGGTAGGAGATGATTCTGACGAAGCATACATAAACATGACGGTTGAAATTCTTGCTCATGAGCTGTATGATGATGGTACAACGCAAGAAATCATCGGTCGGGTTATTGACGGAAAACCAAGGGATATTGGAAAGACATATTCTTTCTACTACAACGGCGCCGAAGGTAACTTCAAGTATTTCGGGGAATACATCGCAGACGATTATCCGGAAATTGAAGTTGAACGCGACGAATAGTTTAACATATCCACAATAGGTGTCAAAAGGTCTTGAACTACTTCAAGACCTTTTTTAATGTTTTTATATCTAACTATACTACAAGAATATGCGACGAGATAAAAATGATACAAAATGGCAAGAGTGTAAAAAAGAAGTATATAAACTAGATAACTATCAATGTTGTCTTTGTAAGGTAATGACAGTTTCTGAATTTCTAGCTCAGAAACAATATGTAGAAAGAAGATCTTTAAGTATCAATACATCAACAATTGATCCTGCTCATCATCTCGCCGTATCTCAAAGACCTGATCTTATGTACGACGTAGATAATGTATATTGTTTATGTAGATATCATCATGATAGTTTAGATAACTGTCGAAATCCTTTTAATCAAGATCAAATTACAAAAGAAGAAGTTGAACAATACTGGTCTCGGATTATACAAACAAGACAAAAACCGGATACCGAAACTGTCAAAATAGATTCCTCCTTTTATGAACCTTTATAGAAAAAGTTATAAATCTTAACCTATCCCTCCTTTGAGCTTTCTATATTTTTAATTATCAAGAGGAGTTAAAAATGGCTTTTAGCTTAAATAAGAAAAAAACATCAACAAATATAACACATACAAAACCATTATGGAAAAAGGAACATATTCTCGGAAATGAGTTTGTAACATTACTATTAGATTTACCTTTAAGACCAGAAACAAATCCATTAGAACGAGATATTTTAACTCTTCTTGAAAGATTTCTTCAAAAAGCTGGAATTACTTCATATGTAATTACATCTGCATTAAGAAATATACCAGATGAAAAAGAAGTAAAGAAAGCCAAAACGGATTATTATGTAAAAAATGACTCTGGATGGTTTGATGAGATTATTAAACCAGCTCGAGAAAAGGGTTTAACTGCAGATGTAGTTATAGCTTTTGGACCGGCTTTATATCAGATTACAAAAACAGGTACAGATTTCACAGCTGAAGATTTGATATATCCATTTTTTGAAAATTATGTATATATTGGACATGGATGGATTGGGGATTATGATATGTTTGTATTTCCTCAATTCACCATTGATGACATTTTCTGTCCAGGTTGGTATATTCCAAATTCATCCAAAAGGTTAGAGATGGGTGGATGGAAGATGAACTTTCTTATTCGGGTTCTTCAAAAAATAGCAGCACATCAATATGAATTACCTGATGATATATCTACACCGAAGCTTGTTGAAATAGGGTCTACATATGATCAAGATAAAGAACAAGGAGTTAAAGAGGTTGAAGATTTTTTAAATAATCATTTTAACTCTGATATATGTGCCTTCGACTTAGAAACAAGTGGATTCAATCAATGGAAAGAAAAAATTAGATGTATTACTTTAGCCTTTGATACTCACACTGGTTATTACATTGAATGGAAAATCTTTCAAGAAAATAAACATTTAATTGATATTCTTTCAAAAATGATGTTGTCTTGTAAACATAGAGTTACAGTCAATGGAAAGTTTGATATTAAGTTTTTATGGGTAAATGGATTAGATACAAATGTAACTGTTACAGAAGATGCGATGACGTTAAGTCACGTATTGTGTTCTGGTAGAAAGAAAGGTTTAAAAACACAAGCTTTCTTATGGACACCTCACGGAGGTTATGACCATGCATTAGATGAATATCGAAACAGTTTAAAAAAGAAAGGAATAAAAGATCCGAGTTTTTATGATATACCTAAACCAATACTATTTCCTTACGCGACTATGGATGCTGTTATAACGGTTCGTGTTTGGTTAGCTGGTATAAAAAGAATTAAAAAGTTTGATCTTGAACATCCGACAGAAAAACCAATTGAACAAACAGACGGACACGCATATTCAGCATATGAATGGTATCAGTTTATTATGAAACTGTATCCAATTGTTTGTAGGATGGAATATCGAGGATTAGTAGTTGATGAACACGTTATAGAGTTACACAGGACAATTTTTAGAAATAAAGCAAAACAAGCAAGATTAGAATTAGCTGAAATTTTTAAAGATTGTGTTGTTAATGGAAAACAAGTAGATGAAAATTATGAATTTGGTTCAACTGCAAAATTAGGTAGACTACTTGAAGCTGCGGGATGGCCTTGTCATGGTAGATCAGCTAGTGGTGAGTATGCAACCGGTAAAGATCAATTTATTGAATGGACTAGAGATGGTGTAAAAGGGGTTCAAGAATTAACAAATTTTAGACGAGCCCAAAAATGTCTTACTACATATCTCGGAGAATATGAAAAAACAGTAAATCAGAAAACAGGTGTTGTATCTGAAAGTTGGAGTGGTTGGCCTCAGTATATTGTTCAGCATGATGATAATACATCTAGGATTCATTGTGATTTTGGAGTCTGCGCGACAGAAACATTTAGAATGATTTCTAAGGAACCAAATCTCCAAAATGTACCTACACATAGTAATGAAGGGTCTATTACCAAGATGTCGTTTAGACCACCAAACGCTCCAATGATTTTTATTACATCTCAAACTAGTAAAAAATATGAAGTAACTCAACTTGGAGTTGTTTTGACAAAAAGAGGTTATGTCGCAGCTTTAGCGTTATCTGAAAATGATGAATTGATTGAGAATGAAAATACAATTCTAGAATGGGACAAATGGAGTAATCAAGAAGATATTAAACCTATTGGAGTTGAAACAATTTATCATAAATATGATAAACCAGGAGATATCTATAAAAAAGGTTTAATTGAGATACATGTTGATGTATTTAATGAAAAAGCTGGTCGACTTTGTTATTTAATGATGACGCAGGACGCTGCATCACTTCAGGCTCGAGTCGCTACATCAGATACAGTTTTAAATCCGAATGGAGTAGATCCTACTCTTTTTGCTGTATATGATCCTAATTCAGGAATGGGTGAAGATCTTCATAGTATGACTGGTTGGAATACTTTTTGTAAATCAATTGATTTACAAATACTTGAGATTACAGATGATTCTGGAAAAACATGGTTATGTCTTGAAGATGTTCAAAGTTTATGGATCGAAAGAAACGGTGAGAAAATGTTAGTTGCGGGTAAAGAGATTCTCGAAACAGATACTATTTTAGGATATGCTGAGGATTTATCATAATTGTTAGTTACTACAAAAGAACAATTACTCGAGTTGAAACAAACCTTAAAAAAAAGTACAAATCAAAAAACGACTTTTCAATTTCAATGTGAGTGGTGTAAAAAAATTGTTGTCCGAAGGGTCTTTGCTAGACCTGATGAATTGTTGTGTTCTAGATGTCTAACAAAGAAAACATCTTTAGAAAAATATGGAGTTGAAAATCCATCTCAATCTCAAAAAATAAAAGATAAAAAGAAAACTACATCTCTTGAACACCATGGTGTTGAAAATCCTATGCAGAGTAAACAAGTTGTTGAAAAGTTAAAACAAACAAATCTTGAGAGATTTGGTTTTACAAACCCGTCTAAAAATAAAAAAGTAAAAGAAAAATTAAGAAAAACAATTTTAGAAAAATATGGAGAAATATCTTTTTCAAGAACCAGTGAGTTTAAGAAAAAGTGTAAAGAGACTTGGAAAAATAAAACAACCGACGAGATTAAAGATATCAAAGAAAGAACACGACAAACTAAAAAGGAAAGATATGGTAATCCCTTTTATAATAATAGGAGTCAATATAAACAAACATGTCTTGAACGTTTTGGTACAACTAATCCGTTACTAGATCCAAAAACGTGGGAGGAAATCAGAAAAACCAATCTAGAAAAGTATGGAATTGAATATCTAATGAAATCTCCTGAATTTCAAGATTTTTGTAGACAACGAAAATCTGAAAAGAATTCGACAAGAGGAATATCAAAAGTCGAAAAAGAACTAAAAACTATAATTGAAGATTTAGGTTTTAAGGTTCAGGTCGGGAATAGAACAATTCTAAATGGTAAAGAATTGGATTTATATATACCAGAAAAACAAGTCGCGATTGAATTTAATGGTTTATACTGGCATAGTGATTTTAATAAATCAAAAGGAAATATTTTACCAACCGAAGAAGATAAAAAGAAAGCTCGAATACGACATCTAGAAAAAACTAATCTCTGTATACAACAAGATATAAGGTTGATTCATGTTTTTGAAGATGATTGGATTCATAGGAAAGATATTATTCTTTCAATTATAAAAAGTTCTCTTGGTGTATACACTCATACGGTTTTCGCACGTAAATGTCTAT
>FLSG01003611.1_pt1 | contig 18830 bp, 18 predicted proteins | sample 1550511 | NCBI WGS metagenome assembly FLSG01 (sample SAMEA4031768, study PRJEB14383) | metagenome | biome: human; feature: oral; material: saliva | place: Philippines | collected 2014
AAAATCGCAAATCAAAAAATTAAAATCAATGGTTCTGGACGTACAGATGCTGGCGTACATGCCTTAGGGCAGGTCATTGATTTTGCTTGGCCTGTGCAACGTCCATTAGAAAAACTGCGTTTTGCATTAGATACGCAAACCCCTGTAGATATTGCAGTGAAACAGATAGATCTGGTGGAAGATAATTTTCATTCTCGTTATCTAGCTAAGGAAAAGACTTATGAATTTCGGGTAGATATTGGGAAAGCTCGTAGCCCTTTTCGCCGGTTTTACAGTAGTTATTATCGTCATGAGTTAGACTTGGGAAGAATAAGAAAAGCTCTTCCGGATTTTTTGGGTTCTCATGATTTTACTTCTTTTTGTTCCATAAAAAGTGAAGTAAACAATAAACAACGCACCATCTATGAGGCGAAGATGGAAGTTAATGATGTAGGTGATGAATTGTTATTCACTTTTCGTGGAGATGGTTTTTTATATAATATGGTTCGAATTATGGTAGGGACCTTGCTGAAAATTGGCAATGGACGTATTTCTGAAGACGCAATACCACAAATTATTGCTGGACGTGACCGTAGTTTGGCTGGCCCTACAGCTCATCCGGAAGGTTTATACTTAAAAGAGGTTAAATACTAATAAGAAGATCAGCAAGGGTTTTGTTAAATAGTTTATTAAAATAAGAGGCATACTATCGCTAAATAGTATACCTCTTATTTTTGTTATTTTGTTAAGTTTACTATAGTGTTAAGTATTGTTCTTTTTCCCATTCGGAAACAGAGGACAAAAAAGTTGTCCATTCACTTTTTTTAGCTTCTACAAAATTATTATAGATGTGTTTGCCAAGTGTATTTTTAAGCAACTCATCTTCAGACAAAGCAGTTAAGGCATCATTTAGGGTTGAAGGTAAAGCATAAATGCCGTTATCTACACGCTCTTTTTCATCCATGTGATAAATGTTGCGATCGACAGGTGTAGGTGGTGTTAGCTGTTTTTTTATACCATCTAGCCCAGCTTGTAAAAGTAAAGATAAAGCTAGGTAAGGGTTAGCTGAAGGGTCGACCGAACGTAGTTCTAAACGTGTAGAAGCTCCTTTTGATTCTGGCACACGAATTAAGGGGGATCGATTTCTACCAGACCAGGCGATGTATACAGGAGCTTCATAACCCGGAATAAGTCGTTTGTAGGAATTCACGGTAGGATTGCAGATCGCTGTAAATGAACGTGCATGTTTTAATAGCCCGGCTAGAAAATGATTGGCGTTATGACTTAACTGCAACTCACCCTTTTCGTCATAAAAGGCATTTTTACCATCTTTAAATAATGACATATTACAATGCATCCCTGAACCATTAATACCAAATAAGGGCTTTGGCATAAAGCTCGCGTGTAATCCATGTTTTCGTGCGATAGTTTTAACGACAAGTTTAAAAGTCTGAATATTATCGCAAGCTTCAACAGCATCGGCATATTTAAAATCAATTTCATGTTGCCCAAAAGCAACTTCATGGTGGGAAGCTTCAACTTCAAAATTTAATTTTTCCAATTCTAATACGATATCCCGACGACAATTTTCTCCCAAATCTGTTGGAGATAAGTCAAAGTATCCACCTGTGTCATTTAAATCCATCGTGATATTTTCATTATTGTCTAATTTAAATAAGAAAAACTCCGGTTCTGGTCCCAAATTAAAGGAAGTAAAACCTAATTTTTTCATCTTTGCCAAGGAAGCTTTTAGATTTCCCCGTGGATCGCCGGCAAAAGGCGTTCCATCTGGATTATAAATATCGCAGATTAAACGTGCCACTTTTCCATACTCATTTTCCCAAGGAAAAATCATCCAAGTCGACAAATCCGGATAAAGATACATGTCACTTTCTTCAATACGCACAAATCCTTCGATAGAAGAGCCATCAAACATTAATTTATTATCTAGTACTTTATCTAATTGACTGATAGGCACTTCTACGTTTTTGACAACTCCAGAAATATCAGTAAACATTAAACGTAAAAAACGAACGTTTTCTTTCTTGACTATCCTTTTTATATCGTTTGTATTTATTTCTGCCCTTTCCATGCGATCCCACCCTTTTTAAAATTACCATTCATAAAAATATTTTTTTAAATGATAGAAGTAATATAGCAAGTTTATTTTTATTTGTCAATAAAATATGTAAGGAAACCTAACATTAATTATCGGAGATTATAAAAAAATAATAAAAAAGATTAAAAAAAGATAGAACTATGTAATAAAACATTACATAGTTCTATCCCGATTACCGATATTATTTTGAATTTCTTTTTTCGTAATACCAATCAAAGCCAACAAATAAAAGGGTACAACTGATAAATGATCCTAGACCTAAAAGAAATCCTTGTGGCCAGTAAGTAAACTCTATAGTATGTTTTCCTTCTGGGACTTGCAGGCTGACAAAAGCATCTTGGAAGGAATCAATAGGGACCTTTTTACCATCGATTTTTGCTTGCCAACCGCCATCATAAGGAATGGTGGTAATTAATTTTTGTACTGTATTTGTGTCAACTTTAGCTTGAGCACTACGTTTTCCTGTTTGCATTTCAACGCTGTTATCTTGAATTTTGCCTACACTCTTTTGAAAAGCATCCGTATCTAAGGTGACGACCTGCGGATTTTGGAAAGAAATATCCTTAGTGCCATAAAAACTTGCTGTAAATTCGACGGTTTGAGCTTGATCGTAAAAGCCTAAATCATAATATTGTCCATTAATGTCAATTTTACTTTCTCTTTGTTGTCCATTTACTGTAATTGTTGCTGTAGAACTTTCTAGTTCTCCGAAGTTTGTTGGAAATAGACTTAAGTAGGCCTGAGAGTGCGCCGGTACATTGACTTTCCAAGTGACTTCTTTAGCAACATTTCCTTCTTGTTCACTAAATTTTGTATGAGCTCCTTGATTTTCAATACTTACATTATTCAAATCGGTCACTGTGATTGGCTGAAATTGGAAGAAGTTTTCTTTTGTATCAGCTAATTGGTTCATTAAATTTGTTTGATTGGCCAAATTATCATTTTTAAATTGTGTCAGTTGGTCAATGGAAGGATCTGTTAAAAAGCCTAAAGGTAATGCATTTTGATTTTCATATAATTGATAATCATCGCTTGTATCCTTTTGTCTAAAGCCATACTTGTTAATTGGTTGCTTGCTTAAATTATATTTTACCGACATTAAGCTATCCATCAGTAAGGTGTTATTAGGATAGCGAATATTTAGGCTAGTCCCTCTCGAACGGAACCCCAGTATGTTCATATAACCAGAAGTGTTTCGGTTTCGAATGGATGAAAACATACTAATGCCACTATAACCATAGTTAAAACTATCATTGGCAGAAACTGGATCAAGGTTTTCTAAACGATAGAAACTATCATTTTCTTCTTTGGTTTGTTCAACGAGTTCATTGATTGCTGGATAAGGTTCTGTATACAGTTCCCGGGAAGCGTAGTTCCACTCATCTAAGATACCACGTAGCATACTATTTGTATTAATCGTCATTTCAGCTGTTACAAATATCAGTAAAAACAGCACAGTTTGTTTAAAAGAGAATTTTTTTGTATAAAAGGAAAAAAAGATCACACCATAGACGATTAAAAATGATAAAGTTAAAATCAATGAAATAGGATCTAGATACTCTCGAGTTTTATAGACTAAAAGATAAGTAAAGATAAAGGCGACGGCCAAAAAGACAAAAGAAAAAAGTAATTTTCGCTCATTTGCTTCGGTTAATTTTTCCCAACCAAAGCCAGCTAACATGATTACCGTAAAGGATAGTAGAAAAGCATAACGGAACAAAAACATATTTGGCGCATGCATGCCGTGCCAGAATAAATTTAAAGGAACAAAATAAAAGCTTCCTATTATTAGTGCGATCAATAGTGCATAAAGAATTTTTTCTTTCCAAGAAATTTCCTTAATAATAAAATAAAAAATACAAAAAACAAGAGGTAATAGACCAATATAAATAAAAGGAATAGCACCGTATTTAGTTGTATCGTAGACGCCGATCATATTTTTGATAAAAAAATCAAAAGCACTGGTTGCTTCTGTTTTAAGATTCGTGATCTGCGTTAATTCTTCTCCGTTGGCACGTAAATCTAATAGCGCCGGTAAGATAATTATCATTGACGCGCCGCCTGCTAATAATGAGGTAGTAAAATAAGGTAAAATGCTTTTTTTATTGTCTTTCCAATTTTTAAATAACTGAACTAAAAAGTAAAGGAAAGAAAAAACGCCAATCATAAAACCTAAGTAAAAACTAGTGAAAAATAGCATGAAATAACTAATAAATAAGAGCTTTGGTTTATGTTTTTGAATGAGTCGATCAATTCCCCAAATAATCAAAGGTAAATATATATAGGCGTCTAACCACATAATAAGCTCGGATTGTGCAGTAACAAAAGACATTAGCGCATAGCAAACTGCTAGCGTTATGTGACTGCCTTTTGCAATTTTGAAGCGATGACTTGCATAGAACCAAAAACTTAATCCAGCACTACCTATTTTAATTAAAGTTAAAAAATAAAGTGCATCGGGCATTAGTTGGTTAGGAAAAAATAACACAAGCGGGGTAAAAAAGCCCCCTAGGTAATAAGAAATGAGAGAAAGAAAGTTCAATCCTAATGATGCATTCCAAGTATAAAGAAAACTTTGTTCGCCTAATAAAGCGTTGCGAAAACTGGCATGAAAATTAGAAAATTGCGAGAAGGCATCACTTGCCATAACACTTCGATCACTGCCGGGATAGATGCCAATTGTTAGATACATTATGGCCATTACTAAAAAAGGAATAAAGAAACTTGCCATCATATACCATTTGTTTTTTTGTAAAAAATCTTTTATCATTACGAAAAGACTCCTTCAACCAGAAAATTTATCCATACTTCATGACAGTTTACCATAGAACAAAGCATTAGCTAAGAATGTATAGACAATATTAATAAAAAATGTAATTTAGCTATTCATTCAAAATAATAAGTGAAAGTAGGGAAGATATGGAGAAAAATTATCAAATCAGACATGAAATACCGAGCGCTGAAAGTTTTAATCAGTTAAGACAAAAAGCAGGACTCAGCGTTAAAGATAGTAAGGCAGTTGACATTGGTCTTTCGCATACACTGTTTGCTGTTACGATCTATGATAAAGATCGTCTAATAGCTATGGGAAGAGTGGTTGGTGATGGGGGAACTGTTTTTCATGTAGTAGATATTGCTGTAAATCCTTCTTATCAAAGAAAAGGTCATGGTAAAAAAGTAATGGCAGAAATTATGGATTATTTAGACACTCATACATTTAAAGGTTCATATGTTAGCTTAATTGCTGATAGTCCTGCCGATAAATTATATCAACAATTTGGTTTTTGTTATACTGCGCCAGGTTCAGTGGGTATGTATCGCATGTATTGAGATTAGAATAATTTTTAGCAGTAGTTAGAAGGTGGATGGAAATGAAAGAATCAATCAAAGAAAGTCATACACTTTATGCGGTGAAGGCTTATCTTCCTAAAAGGCAAGAAAGCATACAGATAGGAAAATTAGGCAGTTTTACATTTGAAAAAGGATATTACGTTTATGTAGGTAGCGCCAAACGTAATATCCGCTCAAGAGTCAATAGACATATCGCAGTAGAAAAAAAGCAGCGTTGGCATTTGGATTATCTGCGTCCTTATTTAAAGATAGAAGAAGTTCAGACTTATTCAGGTGAAGAAGGGGAATGTCAACTTTTTGCACGGTTACAAGAAAAAAATACTGGAAATATTCCCGTCAGAGGATTTGGTTCATCCGATTGTAAATGTAGTGCTCATTTATTTTACACGACCACCGAAAGCATCCTTTAAGCGAAGATGAGACGAATGATGTTAAACAATGCAAAACATAAAAGTATACTACCCGCACCTGTACCGGTGATCGCGCTTGCTCTATAAGAAATTTTTTTCATACGGATCACCGTGAGAAGCGAAGTAGCGACAAATAAAAGTGCCAACAGATGCATGCTAGGTTCTTGAAAAATAAAAGCTAGCGGAGAAAAGTGAATACCGACAATGAGGCAAATCCAAGGAGCAATGTAGTTATCCAGTTTCTTTTTATACAATAAAAATGCGCCAATTCCACCTAGCAGGAATTCAATAATAACGATGATATAGTACCATAACGACAACCCTGTTCCTGTTAAGACACTAGCCTCATCTTGATAAGTAAAAACTAAATAAATACCTAAAAGGCCGATTAAAAGGGAGAAACCACAAGCAAAACCTAAATATTTTTTCCAAGATTCTTTAGGTCCTTCCAGCGCCCAGCCAAACCAAACAAATCCAAAAAAACCGTAAATAATGATAGACGTGGCAACATCTCTAAGATAATCCATTGGACATCCTCCTTAGGGAAATACTCTATCGGAAACTTGCTTAGGTCAACTAGCTTTCTACATTTGATGAAGGTCTATGGGAAATATGGTTTGCTGACATTTACAGTGTTCTTATTTAACTTAAGTATAATTGACTCCTAGAAATAGTACAAGTTTTCTAGGCCTATATTTGAAAGCCTTTTCTTATGTGTGAGTGCATGATAAACTATACAAAAGATTATGATTTATAAAAATTCGATTTGAATCAAGTTTCAGAAATTGGATTTTTTTGTTTACCTTAGCCAATTGTTACGACTTCCGGTAGGTATATAGGGGTGAGAATATGAAAATTCAACGAATTGATCATGTTGGTATTATTGTCGACGATCTATCATATGTTAAAACTTTTTTCATTGAACTTGGTCTTAAAGAGTTGGGGGAGACGGAAGTAAAAGGTGAGTGGGTAGAAAAAGTCATAGGACTTGATGGTGTAAAAGAGACGGTAGCGATGTTAGAAACTCTATAGGGAGAAACGATGATAGAATTGGTAAAGTTTCATTCGCCCTCTGATAAAAATGGAATTCAACATCCTTTATCAAATACTTTGGGGATTCGTCACATTGCATTTGCCGTAGAAGATATTGAATCTATTGTTGCTAAAGCACAAAAGAAGAGTGCGGAACTTATTGGTGAGATACAAAACTATAAAAATACGTATAAGTTGTGTTACATTCGCGGACCAGAAGGCATTATTTTAGAATTGGCAGAAAAAATTGGTTAACTTTTTGCTGTAGACATTTTACTGCCTTTACTTTGATAATAAGAAGAATTTAACCTATAATCATAGCTATTAAACTTTGCTAAGCTGTTTTTATAAGGAGGACTTTCTTATGAACCAATCGACAAAACTTGAAAATGTGCTTGATTATGTTAAAGCACATGATATAGATTTTACTGATTCAAAATACGTTCTTTATGGGAGAACTGACGCTAGTAATACTAGTTTATTTTTGTTTGGCGGACTAGGCGCTTTATCAATGAAACAGTATATTATGATTTTTGGTGAAAATTACCTGACATTGATTTTATTATCGATGAGTGGCGATTTTAAAGAAAGTTTCACAACTATTTCCTATGATGATATTTTTGATATCTCTTTTAAAAAAGGCATACTTACAAATCTATTTATTTTTTATACCGATAAAGAAAAAATAAAAATTAGATGTAATAAAAAGGTTATAGGAATGCATTGGCAAAGTACAAATATGCAGTCTTGTCTTGCTCATCCAGCAATAGCTAAATATATTTAATAACAACTTGATTTTTATGAATTAGATATAAAAATACTTCCACTTTTATAGTTATAATGAAAGTGGAAGTATTTTATCAATAATTTATTATAAAGTCATACTTGCTCCTGGTCCTATTGGCAATCCCACTAAGAACCAGATAACTAACAGAAGCGTCCAAGTGACTAAGAATGCCATAGAATAAGCTAACATGGTAGATACTAAAGTACCAATACCAGCTTTGTTATCGTAACGTTGCGCAAATATCAAAATCATTGGGAAGTAATTCAACAATGGTGAAATAACGTTAGTTGAAGAATCAGCGATCCGATAAGCAACCAATGTCATTTCAGGTGCAATGTCTAAATTGTAAAGCATAGGTGCAAAGATAGGAGCTAAGATCGCCCACTTTGCGGATGCTGAACCAATAAATAGATTGATAAAACCGGCAACGACAATAAAGCCTAAAACTAGTGGTAAACCAGTCAAGTGAATAGACTCTAGTAAATCGGCTCCTGATACTGCTAAAATCGTTCCCAAATTAGTGAATTCGAAATAGTCGATTAATTGTGCAGCAAAGAAAGCTAATACTATATAGTTCCCCATAGAACTCATAGCCTCTGTCATGCCTTTTACAAAATCAGAAGAATTTTTAATTTTCCCCACTGTTAGCCCATAAGCTAAACCAGGTAAAGCAAATAATAAGAAAATTGCCAAAAGCAGGCCCGTAGATAAGAACTCATTGATGGACTCTGTACCAATCGCTTCGTCGAAGCTTCTAAATACTGCTCCTTGTGGGAACATCAAAAAAGCCATAATAACAACATAGATGATTAGAACAATTAAAGAATTACGAAGACCTTTTCTTTCAATATCGGTCAATGATTCAAAATCTGGACGGTAATCTCCTCTGTATTCCCCTAATCGAGGTTCAACAAATCTATCAGTGATAAAAGCACCTACGATTGTAAGTACAATTGTAGAAACAATCATAAAGTACCAATTTGCTGTGATCGACATTTCATAATTAATGCCTGCTGAATTAAGTGCTGCGTTTGTAATATCAACGAGTAAAGCATCTGTAGGACCGACAAGTAAGTTTGCGGAGAAACCGCCAGATACCCCAGCAAAAGCAGCAGCAAGTCCGGCAAGTGGATGACGTCCAGCACCAGCAAAGATAAGTGCGCCTAATGGAATAATAACAACATAGCCAACATCAGAAGCGATGTTTGATATAATACCTGCAAATATGACAGCTGCTGAAAGTAAGAAAGCTGGAACATTTGATAATAAACGTTTTAATGTGGATACAATAAGTCCAGTCCATTCTGCGACACCTACCCCTAACATAGCGACAAGTACGGTGCCTAAAGGTGCGAAACCGGTGAAATTATCAACAGCTGAATTGAATATGTGTTTCAGACCTCCAGCTGAAAATAATGAAACTGCCTCTACTGTAAGGGTTTCTCCTTCTTCAGCGTCAAAGTATTCGACACTTAAGCCTGTTGCACCTGCGATGCCTGATACTACAATGACAACTGCAGCTAGAATGACGAATAACATGACCGGGTCAGGCAGTTTATTTCCGACTCTTTCTATCCAGCCGAAAAAGCCTTTATTTTGCTGTTTTTCTAAATTGTTCACGTAAACTCCCTCCTTGAAAAAAATGCACAAAGATTATAAAAACTTTGTGAGTTACCAATGAGTTTACTAGTTGTTCACTGAGAAAACAAACAATTTTTAAAGAAAATTTTGTTTTTCTAATAAATTTTTCATCAAAAATTAAGTGAGAGAAGGCGTTTAAGAAAATCATTATTTATAAACTTATTTTTCTCAATAAATATTGTTAATCTGTTATAATGTAATAAATATTGCGAAACACATCACAAATGTACTTTTGCAAATAGTAAAGTAGAGGAGGAATAGTATGGAAATACAAGATATCATGAGAATACTAGAAAAAGATATGAAAGTGGCTGTGATTTCAACTGTGGATGAAAATAATCAGCCTCATGCTCGGCATATTAACATTGGTGTGGCTAATGAAGAAGGTGTTTTTTTTATGACCAGCCCTAAAACCAATTTTTATAAGCAATTACAAAGTAATCCTAAAATAGCTATTACTGGTTTTTTAGAAGAAGACTACTTGATACAAGTGATTCGAATCGAAGGAAAAGTTCGAAAATTGGGTAAAGATAAGTTACAAGAGGTATTAAGCGGAAATCCTTATATAGAACAGGTCTATCCAGATGAAGATGAACGACAAAATGTGCAAGTTTTTCAACTTTATGAAGGAGAAGGCTTTTATCACAGCTTAACACAAGGGCACAAATATACATTTGAAATACATGCTTAAACTTTTTAAAAGTACCAACTAAAAAATAAAAAGGGATGAACGTCATATGAGTAACGTTTATCCCTTTTAGCATTTTTTAAATAATTATACTCGCTCCACTTTTCCAGACTTCAAAGCACGAGCTGATACCCAAACTTTTTTTTGTTTGCCGTTTTCCAAAATGCGGACTTTTTGTAAGTTAGGTTTAACACTACGTTTAGTAGCGTTCATCGCATGTGAACGATTATTGCCACTTTTTGTTTTACGACCTGTATAATGACATACTTTTGACATGTGTAGTTTCCTCCTTTGCCTTGAACTAGGAGCGCTTGTTTTTCGCTCATACTAGTTGAATTTAGCACAATTTTGAGCTGTTTGCAAGTAATTTTTTCTTCTTACATTGACTTTTTCCCTGTAACATTGTAAATTAGACAAGGTTATGAAATTTTTTATGAAAATAATTGAAGGATTTGGTTATCTATTAAATCAATTCCTATAAGAATAACTTTCTACATTATATATAAACCAATTTCAGTTTTGATATTATATGATTAAAAAACAGCTTTGGATTTTTATAAACTTACCTTTATTTTACTAATAGCTTGTTAAGATAGGCCATCTTCTTTTATTTAGAGGTGGGCTGTGTTAAAATATTGTAGTATAAAATGGACGGCTTGTCGGCTAAGGAGGCTTATCATGGCTGTAAAAATAAATACATCGATAGGAACTATTGAAATAACAAATGAAGTAATTGCAACAGTTGTCGGTGGTGCGGCAACTGATGTTTTTGGTATCGTAGGCATGGCTAGTAAAAACCAGCTTAAAGATAACATTAATGAAATCTTACGTAAAGAAAACTATGCACGTGGTGTTGTGGTACGACAAGAAGAAAATGGTATCGCCGTTGACGTATACACGATCGTAAGTTATGGCACCAAAATCTCAGAAGTTTCACGTAATGTGCAAGAAAAAGTAAAATATAACCTTGAAACAATGCTTGGCGTTGTTGCTAATTCAGTGAATGTTTTTGTTCAGGGTGTTCGGGTCTTGCCTGATTAAGGGCAGATAACTAGCTGAATATTCAGCGATTGTAACTTAAGGAGGATTACCAGTGAAAGTAACGGATATTAGCGCAAGCCAATTTCAAGAAATGGTTCAAGCAGGCGCGAATCGTCTTCAAACAAATGCAGAATTTGTTAATTCGTTAAATGTATTTCCAGTACCAGACGGCGATACTGGTACGAATATGAATTTATCAATGACCAGCGGCGCTAAGGCGGTGTCTGATGCAACGTCAGACAACATCGGAGAGTTAGCTGATTGCCTTTCAAAAGGTCTTTTAATGGGTGCAAGAGGTAATTCAGGCGTTATTTTATCTCAGTTATTCCGTGGTTTTAGTAAACAAATTGCGGAATTGGATGTTTTATCAGCTAATGATTTAGCTCAGGCTTTTAAACATGGTGTCAGTACTGCTTATAAAGCAGTGATGAAACCAGTTGAAGGTACGATTTTAACAGTTGCACGGATTGCAGCTGAATATGGTGAAAAAAAAGCAGCTTCTTCTGATGATTGCGTAGAGGTTATGACGGCTATTGTAAAAGGCGGAAAGAAAGCTTTAGATAAAACACCGGATTTATTGCCGGTTTTAAAAGAAGTTGGCGTTGTTGATAGTGGTGGACAAGGTCTATTGTTTATTTATGAAGGTTTTTTAAATGCGCTTAATGGAGAATACGAAGGGGAAGATCCTTTTGTATCACCAGCTGCTATGGATGAATTAGTGAATGCAGAACATCATCGCAGCGTACAAGGACAAATGTCAACAGATGAAATTAAATACGGCTATTGTACTGAAATCATGATTGAGATCGGAGAAGGTCCTACTGTAGAAAGCGAATTTGATTATGATAGCTTTCGGAATTATTTAAATGAACTGGGAGATTCTTTGTTAGTTGTCAATGATGACGAAGTGATCAAGGTCCATGTACATACAGAATATCCAGGCGAAGTGATGAACTACGGCCAAAAATTTGGATCCTTGATCAAAATAAAAGTTGATAACATGCGTTTACAACATGAAACCATTTTAAATAAAGATGAAGAAGACGAAGCTAACATGCAACAGCAACCGCGTTGTGCCTATGCTATTATTACTGTTGCTGCAGGTAATGGTGTTAAAGAACTTTTTGAAAGTCTGGGTGCTAAATATGTGATTTCTGGTGGTCAAACCATGAATCCAAGTACTGAAGATGTCATAAACGCTATTAAAGAGGTCAATGCTGATCAAGTGATCATCTTACCAAATAATAAAAATATCTTTATGGCGGCTAAGCAAGCAGCGGAAGTAGTTGAAATTCCTGTGGAAGTTGTACCTTCTAAGACTATTTCTCAAGGTATGACAGCTATGTTAGGTTTTAATGAACGTCAGTCTCTAAAAGAAAATAAAGATGCAATGGTACAGATGCTTGATACCGTTGTTTCCGGTTCTATTACTCACGCTATCCGTGATTCGAGTATTGAAGGGATCAATATCAAAAAAGATGACTTTTTAGGTATGGTCGATGGAAAAATTGTCGTGTCGGAAGCGGATGTGTTAGCTTCTGCTAAAGAGACTTTGAAACAAATGGTCACAGAAGATACAGAAATCATTACAATCATCATTGGAGAAGATGGTTCACAAAAAGATGCCAAAAAACTAGAAGAAGCTGTCTTAGCAGTTGATAGTGAATTAGAAGTAGAAATTCATGAAGGAAACCAACCTGTTTATCCTTATCTTTTTTCAGCTGAATAATAAGACACCTCTTTAAAAACGTTAAAAGTTAGATAGAGGCTGGAACATTAGTCATTTCCAGCAATGAATCATAAAAGATGAGTTGTTCCAACAGTTCGCAGATTTTTTAGCGATGAGGGCGACTAAGACTGCAAGAGTAATCCTCTAGTCGTTCGGATTTGATCATTGCTGAAATCTTTTGTTTCAGCCTCTTTTTCGAAAGTTGGTGATAAAATGTTGCAGGAACCAATTACAAAACTTAGCGGGGTAGGAGAAAAACGTGCTCAGGCTCTGGCTGACTTGGGAATTGAGACGATTGAGAGCTTGTTGAGCTACTATCCGTTTCGTTATGATGATATCAAAGAAAGAAATTTGGCAGAAATCAATGACCAAGAAAAAGTGACGATCAAAGGAGTAGTAGTGTCTCCTCCAGTTGTTAATCGTTTTGGCTATAAAAAATCAAGATTGCAATTTCGTATGATGCAAGATCATGATGTTTTTAGCGTTTCTTTTTTTAATCAGCCTTACTTAAAGGATAAAATTGTAGTTTCTGAAGATATTGCTGTTTTTGGTAAGTGGGATGGTAAACGTAAATCATTAAATGGAATGAAAATTCTTGGGGCCAAACAAGAAGGTGATTTTGCGCCGATTTATCATGTTAGTAAAGCGGTGCGACAACAAACATTAATTGATTTGATAAAAAAGGCCTTCGTTCATTTTGGCGATCAGATTGAGGAAAATCTTCCACTATCTTTAATTGAGAAGTACCGTCTAATGGGAAAAAAAGAAGCAATGTATGCGATGCACTTTCCCAATACGCCAGAAGAACATCATCAAGCGAAGCGACGTGTGGTATTTGAGGAATTCTTCTTATTTCAAATGAAAATTCAAGGGCTAAAAAAAGAAGAAAAATCAGAAAAGCATGGTATTGTCATTGATTATGATGTAGAAAGGGTAAAAGCATTTACGCAAAAATTACCCTTCTCATTAACCAATGCGCAAAAACGCGTAACAAATGAGATTTGTCGTGACTTTTTACAAGCTAAACATATGCAACGTTTATTGCAAGGTGATGTGGGAAGTGGAAAGACGGTAGTTGCGGCTATTGCTTTATACGCGGCTGTTACAGCGGGCTTTCAAGGTGCTTTAATGGTACCTACTGAAATTTTGGCGCAGCAGCATTTAGCGAGTTTGAATCAATTGTTTGATCCTCTGGAAATACATACTGCGCTTTTGACAAGTTCGACAAAAGCAAAAGAGAGACAAGAAATTATTGAAAAACTACAACAAGGAGAAATCGATGTTGTTGTTGGGACACACTCTTTGATTCAAGAAGGGGTAGATTTTTCTAATCTGGGTTTGGTGATCACTGACGAGCAACATCGTTTTGGGGTCAATCAACGTCGTGGTTTACGAGAAAAAGGCTTTCAGCCGGATGTTTTATTTATGACTGCAACACCTATCCCACGTACTTTGGCAATTACTGCTTATGGCGAAATGGACGTTTCAGTTATCGATGAAATGCCTGCGGGGAGGCTCCCTGTTAAAACACATTGGATCAAACGCGGACAATTGGAAGATGCGTTAAAAAATGCGCGCTTGGAACTGGAAAAAGGGCAGCAAATGTATGTGATTTGTCCCTTGATCGAAGAATCTGAAAGCTTGGATGTTCAAAATGCTGTAGAGTTATATGAAGAATTGAAAGATTTCTTTTCTCCTGACTTTGCCGTGGGCTTACTTCATGGGAAAATAAAAGCGGAAGAGAAAGAAGAGATCATGGGAGCATTTAAAGATAATGAAATTCAAGTGCTCGTTTCAACGACAGTTATTGAAGTAGGCGTTGATGTTCCAAATGCGACAACGATGCTTATTATAGACGCGGATCGTTTTGGCTTAGCACAGTTGCATCAGTTGCGAGGAAGGGTAGGAAGAGGACAACAAGCTTCTTCTTGTATCTTAGTTGCTAATCCTAAAAATGAATTAGGTAAAGAACGCATGAAAATTATGACTGAAACCAATAATGGTTTTCTTTTAAGTCAAAAAGATTTGGAATTACGTGGCCCCGGAGAAGTATTTGGCTTTAAGCAATCTGGTCTACCTGAGTTTGTCGCAGCTGATATTGTAGCTGACGCTAATATCTTAGAAGTAGCCAAAGATGAAGCACAAAATTTATGGCATAAAAAAAATTGGCAATTGCTACCTGAATATGCAGGTTTACTTGCTTATTTAAAAGAAAAGGATCCAGAGAACCAGTTTTTTGACTAAAGCTTTATGCTATACTAAAAAAAGATGAATCAGAAAGGAAAGGTGTGCAAATAAAGTGAAGATCGCAGTAGATGCTATGGGTGGCGACAATGCACCAGAAGCAATTGTTTCTGGTGTAATGTTGGCCAAAAAGGATTTTCCTGAACTTGAATTTCAGTTATACGGAAAAGAAGCAGAAATTAAAAAATATGTAACAGATGAAAGCAATATTACGGTTATCCACACAGATGAAAAGGTAGATAGTGAGGATGAACCGGTTCGTGCAATTCGTCGTAAAAAACAAGCTTCAATGGTTTTAGCGGCGCAAGCTGTAAAAAAAGGTGAGGCCGATGCTTGTTTTTCTGCGGGGAATACGGGTGCACTTTTGGCTGCTGGTTTATTTATTGTAGGACGTATTAAAGGCATAGAACGTCCTGGTTTAATGTCAACATTACCTGTTATTGGTGAAAATAGAGGATTTGATATGCTGGATTTAGGTGCTAATGCTGAAAATAAAGCGGAGCATTTACTTAAATACGGTATTCTGGGTTCTTTTTATGCAGCCAATGTTCGAAAGGTAGAGAATCCACGAGTAGGACTTTTAAATAATGGAACAGAAGAGTCAAAGGGCAGCGAAGTAACTAAAAAAGCTTTTGAACTTTTAACTAATGAAGCTAGCATTAATTTTGTGGGAAATATCGAATCTCGTGACATTTTAAATGGCGTTGCTGACGTTGTTGTAACGGATGGCTTTACCGGTAATGCTGTCTTAAAATCAATCGAAGGAACGGCTTTAAATATTACTAAAATGTTGAAGCAATCCATTCTTGATGAAGGCGTCAAAGGAAAATTAGGTGCTTTATTATTAAAAAATGCACTCGGTGGTTTAAAAAATGAAATGGATTATTCCAAATACGGTGGTGCCGTTTTATTCGGGGTGAAATCTCCTGTCATAAAAACACACGGAGCAACAGAACCTGAAGCAGTGGCGGCAACGATTAAACAGATTCATACAATGTTGGAAACAAATGTTGTCGGCAAGCTAACTGAACAATTTGAAAGAAACGATGCGGCCAATTAATGTAATAGAAATGCAACCTTTGTTACAAAAATGAAAAAAGTATAGACAAACGATATAAAAAATCGTAAAATATTGGGTAGCTATTTCTTGCTATGATAATGGCGTGGAGGTGAGTACAATTGACGCGTGATGAAATATTTAATAAAGTAGCTGAAGTGATCGCCAACCACTTTGAAGTGGCAGCTGATCAGGTAAATGAATCCATGAGTATTAAAGATGACTTAAATGCTGATTCAATCAGTGTGATGGAATTTGTGTTAGAATTAGAAGAAGCATTCGGTACAGAAATTTCTGATGAAGACGCAGAACAAATTCAAACGGTTGGCGCAGCAGTTGATTATATTAATTCAAATTTAAACTAAAATGAGTAAACGATCCTCTTTTGATGAGGGTCGTTTTTTTAATACTTAGTTTCTGATTTTTTATTGAAATAAAAAGCCATAAATTTCCACAAAGTTTTTTGCTTTCTTATCGCACAATCATTTCATTATTTAGTAAAAATCAGTATAATGTAAGAAGGTCAAAAAAGAAAAGGAATGGAAAAAATGGACAAACAGTTTTTAAAAGAATTAAAAGAGAACTTTAATATCGTGTTCCATGATGTCGATTTGTTAAAACAGGCATTTACCCATTCATCTTATGTGAATGAGCACCGTCAACTACAATTATCAGATAATGAACGTTTAGAATTCTTAGGGGATGCTGTCTTAGAATTATTAGTTTCTAGATTTTTATACTTTCAGTATCAAAACGTACCAGAAGGAACATTAACGAAATTAAGAGCAGCAATCGTAAGAGAAGACAGCTTAGCATCATTTGCTAAGGAATGTCACTTTGATCGTTATATCGCTCTTGGTAAAGGGGAAGAACATTCTGGTGGGCGTCAGCGTCTAGCTTTATTGTGTGATTTATTTGAAGCTTTTTTAGGCGCTTTGTATATAGATCAAGGTTTAGAAAAAGTTGAAAAATTCTTAGAGCTGGTTATTTACCCTAAAGTTGTATCGGGTGCTTTTTCACATGAGATGGATTATAAAACACGACTGCAAGAAGTTTTGCAGCGTTCTGGAGACCGTATTATCGACTATCGTTTAGTTAAAGAAGAAGGCCCTGCTCATGAGCGTCTTTTTTGGATTGAAGTATATTGCGATGACGAATTAGTCGGTAAAGGCCACGGTAAATCGAAAAAAATAGCAGAACAAGATGCGGCAGCTAATGCATTAGCCGATCTTGAACGTAAGTGAGGAACCTAGGTGTATTTAAAAAAAATCGAACTAGCCGGTTTTAAATCATTTGCTGACCGTACGGTGATCGACTTTGAAAATAGACTAACCGGCGTTGTTGGTCCAAACGGCAGTGGAAAAAGTAATATAACTGAAGCTGTACGCTGGGTATTAGGTGAGCAATCCGCCCGCAATTTACGTGGAGGAAAGATGCCCGATGTGATTTTTGCTGGTTCGGATTCACGTAAACCGTTAAATATTAGTGAAGTCACAGTAATATTAGACAATACAGATCATTATTTACCAGTAGACTATAGTGAAGTAAATGTTACACGCCGCTTGCATCGAACGGGTGAAAGTGAGTTCTTTTTGAATAAACAAGCCTGTCGGCTAAAAGATATTCAAGAGTTGTTTATGGATTCTGGGCTTGGAAAAGAGTCTTTTTCCATTATTTCTCAAGGAAAAGTCGAAGCCATTTTTGCGAGCAAACCGCAAGATCGACGAGGAATTTTTGAAGAAGCTGCTGGTGTTTTAAAATATAAACAGCGAAAAAAACAAGCAGAACAAAAGCTTTTTGAAACTGAAGATAACTTGAGCCGTGTGCAAGATATCGTCTATGAATTAGAAGATCAGATGGCGCCTTTAAAAGAACAGAGTGAAATTGCCAAGCAGTATTTATCATTAAAAGAAGAATTTACTCAAATCGATGTCGCTTATACTGTTGCTGAAATGAAAGAAGCAAAGTCGGCTTTTGAACAAGCAGCACAGCAACTAGAAAGTTTAAACGAACAGCTGGCGACTCTTGCGCGTCAAATTCAGGAAAAAGAAAATAAGTTACAAGAACAACGCAAAAAACGAAGTCATCTTGATCAATGGTTAGAAGAAAATAATCAGTCTCAAGTTTCTTTGGCTGAAGCGTTAAAACAAGCTGAAGGACAAAAAGAGGTATTACAAGAACGTTCAAAGCATACGCAAAAGAGCGCACAAGAATACCAAGAAAACTTAACGGAAGTAAAAGAAAAAATTAGCGCTTTAGAAGAAGAAAAAGCGGATTTGGTAGAAAAGTTATCGCAGAAAAATGGTTTTGTTCAAGACGTTGAAAAAGAAATAGAACAAGCCAATGCGGAATTACAAAAATACCAAAAATCGACTAAAGAATTAATCGAAGAACTTCGGGCTAAATATGTAGATCAGATGCAAGAACAAGCCAATATTGGTAACGAGTTAAAATATCTTGAGCGGCAGTATACACAAGAAATGGCTAAAAACCAAAGTTCTTTGGAAAAACAAGAAAATGCAAACAAAGATTACCAGCAAAAACAAGAAAGTGCTACAGAAGTAAGTAACCAACTGGAGCAATTACAAGCTACAATAGCTGAAGAGAACAAACAATTTGCTCGTTTGCAAGAAAAACAACGATCCTATCAAAAACAATATGAAGACGCACAAAAGAAAATGTATCAATTGATGGATGAAACGCGTCAAATTAAGGCTAGAATTAAATCTTTACAAGATATTCAAGAAAATCA